>Ga0209697_10000215_pt1 | contig 93801 bp, 88 predicted proteins | sample AliMusrvi5mmetaG_FD_184115 | JGI IMG/M metagenome (GOLD analysis project Ga0209697, IMG submission 184115) | Freshwater lake bacterial and archeal communities from Alinen Mustajarvi, Finland, to study Microbial Dark Matter (Phase II) - Alinen... | ecosystem: Environmental > Aquatic > Freshwater...
ACTTGCCGATACAGAACCGGTCAAAAACAACATGTAATATCTCTTCATTAACCACCTTGCCTGTGATCTCCCCTACATACTCAAGCGAGGACCGAAGCTCAAAAGCTATAAGCTCGGTAGCGGAACCGGTTTCAATCAGCTCACGGGCATTCTCAAGGGCATCCGAGGCATTACGGAGTGCTTCATAGTGACGCAGGCTGGTTACGAGCACACTTGCCTCATGGAGCTTGTCAAGCCCCTCAACCATACTGCTCATCAGCTGCTTCAGTTCATCTATTCCAATACCGTTAGCCGCCGATATGTCGCAGACATCGCAACCCGTTAGTTCTCGAAGCCGCTGCAATCGTGTAGAGCTTTCTCCAGTTAGATCGATTTTGTTGGCGACCACAATCATACGGGCATTGCTGTATCGCTCCAAAAACTGAAGGATCTGTGGAACTTCATCGAGATACTCCTCCCGGCTTATATCAAGGAGGTAAAGAATCAGATCGGCCTCGGAAATTTTTTTGTAGCTGCGTCGTATTCCTTCGTGCTCAATCTCCTCACTCCCGTCACGCAGTCCCGCCGTATCGGTGAGGCGAAACATTGTTTTTTCATAGAGAAAACACTCCTCGATATAATCACGGGTCGTCCCGGGCATATGGCTGACAATGGAACGCTCTTCGTTAAGAAGAACATTCAGCAGCGTCGACTTGCCGGCATTCGGCTTGCCTGCAATCACCGTAGCAACTCCTTCCTTTAGAAGCCGGCCATGCTGATAGGAGTCCACAAGACGACGAAGCTCCTCCTGCAAAACAGCAAGCTCCTGACGGAGCTGGCCTCGACTGAGAAACTCAACATCCTCTTCACTGAAATCAAGTTCAAGCTCCAAAAGGGCACAGGAACGTAAGAGCTGCTCCCTCATTGAATCAAGTCGCTCGGAAAGAGAGCCCTGCATCTGATTCACTGCAGTCCGAAACGCCGATTCCGTGCGGGCGTGAATCATCTCTCCGATAGCCTCAGCCTGAAGCAGATCAATGCGTCCATTGAGAAAAGCGCGCCGGGTAAACTCTCCCGGTTCTGCCAGCCGGCATCCTTCGTCGAGTAATACCTGCAGAATATGTTTGACAACCACTGGACCACCATGGCAGCTTAGCTCAACCATATCCTCCATTGTAAACGAATTCGGCGAGCGAAACGTTAACGCAACCACTTCGTCAATCAGACCTTCAGAATCATAAACAGTACCAAAATGAGCCCTGAAGCCCTTCGATTCTGAAAAAAGGAACTTTGGATTATTCTTCTTATGAAACACCCGCTGGGCTATATCGAAAACGCCTTTACCGCTCATTCGAATAACCGCCAGGGCACCGACACCCAGTGGAGTTGCAAGCGCCGCAATTGGTTCTGACTGTTCTGGCTGTGTAAATGGAGTGGTCATAATGAGCTGCTTATTACTGAATCCTCTCTCGTCAGGCTTAGAGGGGTTGACTATACATTCAGCAAGTATAAGGAATACAAGCAAGAAATAGTAACTTCATCAAAAGTGAAAAGAGGAACCTAAAACAAATATTTAATGCCTGAAATAACAGCAACAGAACAGTTAAAAGCAGATATAGTCACAGAAAAAGAACGAACTCTTCAGGAACAATTCGAACGGACATTGAACCTTGTAAAAGTCCTGAGGCAACAGTGCCCCTGGGACCGAAAACAGACTCCTCAGTCGCTTGCCCACCTGCTGCTTGAAGAGAGCTATGAACTCGTTCATGCCATTGACCATATGGACGAAACAGAACTCAAAAAAGAGATTGGAGATCTTTTTCTCCATCTCTGTTTTCAGGTACTGCTTAGCGAAGAGCGGGGATCATTCTCTTTTGCCGATGTTTTCGAAGCCCTCTGCCACAAGCTTATCAGCCGACACCCGCATGTTTTCAGCGACACCATTGCTGAAACGGAACAGGATGTGCTTAATAACTGGGAAACCCTGAAGCTCAAGGAAGGACGCCTGAGTATCCTCGATGGAGTGCCGAAGTCCATGTCGGAACTTCTTCGCGCTTACCGTGTTCAGAAAAAAGTTTCGGGTGTCGGTTTTGACTGGCCAAGCGATGAGGGCGTCCTTGATAAACTTGCTGAAGAAATTGAAGAGTTGAAAAGCGCAAAAAGCAAAGAGGAAAAGGAAGAAGAGTTTGGCGATCTGCTCTTTACCATCGTCAACTACAGTCGCTTTTTAGGTGCGAACCCCGAAGACTCCCTCCGGAAAGCAACCAACAAGTTTATAGAACGGTTTACAAAAATTGAAATAAACGTGCAGGGCTCAGGCCGCAACTGGCAGGACTACACTGCTGAAGAGCTCGACGGGCTTTGGAAACTGGCCAAAGAACGATAGATGCTTCACTCTGTAACAGTTATACCGTCGCAAGAAATGCACCGGCTGCATCATAGTACTCGTCATTAGCTCCATGCTCACCCCTGAACAGGGTTGCCGTAAATGGTAGTCCAGCATCTCTGAAGCGTGCACAATCGTGCTCATATTTTTCCGGACTGTAGAACCTGTCTTCATTGCCACGAGCAAGATGAACTCTGTCGACACCTCCATTGACTGAAAGTTCAGGCGGTATATCCCCTCCGAGCAGCATAAGGCCGCAGGCCCGATAACTGCCAAGCAGGGCAGCTCTACAGGCCATGCCGCACCCTTGCGAAAACCCGTGAAAACAGAGCCTGTCACCGACAGAAGCTGACTCCCGGATACGCTTGATTACCGCATCGACATAGTTCACATTTTCTGTAATTCGCTGCTCGCGCGCGCGGCTGGTCATCCAGCTTGCTCCAGTCTCCCCTCTCGGAGTATACACCGGATGAAGGGCCTCAATGGAACAACAGAGCCATCTTGCCGAACCGGGAATGGCCTTTAAAAGGGCAATCTCATCTTCAGCGGTCTGGCCGTATCCATGAAAACCTATTAATAGAGGAGCCGGAACTGAGTTTGACGGCAGCTGAAGAAGGTATCTGCCACTCACCGAAGTCTGAATGGCATATTCCTGAATACTGGTCATATCTTTGATGGCGGATGCATTGAACAAGGCAGAGCCTGCCGGGCTGCAGCAGGCTCTGCCATCAGGCATGAATTACATTTCCAGAAGCTTCAATATTCCCCTGAGTGGAATTCCTGCCCATTCCGGTCGGTTGTTGAGCTCATAATTCAGTTCATAAACCGCCTTGTTCATGAGATAAGCCCGCATAAGATGCTCGCGCTGCTTAGACTCTTGAGGTACGATGTCGCTGCCTCTGGTTTTTTCGAAGTAGGTATCGAGAAAATGCTGACCTACAAAAAAGCTCCAGAGATCTCCCCATGGTTCAAGGGCAAGACACTCTTCCGCACGGAACACTGAGTGGTTTTGCTGAAGAACATTGAACGCCGCATAGTTGAATGAACGGAGCATACCTGAAATATCTCGAAAAACAGAGCGCTTGATTTTGCGTTCAGAAATCGGCCGGGCCGGTTCTCCCTCAAAATCGATGATCACAAAGTCTTTGCCGGTAAACAGCACTTGGCCAAGGTGATAATCCCCGTGAATCCTGATTTTCAACGTATCAATTTTCTCCATTCTGATTGGAGTGAACTGCTGCAGAATTGCTTTCTGATTCTGCAGAAAAAGAGCACAAAGCTTCTGCTGCTCGACCGGCAGCGTCGGCATGACTTCACGTATAAGAATAACGGTGCGTTTGACCTGCTCGCACATCGCCTGATAAATTGAGCGCTGATAGAGCGTTGTAAATGGCTCCGGCGCAAACGCTGGATCGTTACCGAGAGAGGCTAAAGCAAGATGCATGTCAGCAGTCCGTTCAGCCAGCTTTTCAATCATGCCGAGATAGGCTTCGCCAAGAAGTTCGTGCATAACAGCCGGAATCTGGACAGGGTCACCGCTAAGAAGAGGGAGCTGAGGCAATGCAATGCCGGTGTTGATTTTAGTAAGAACCTCGTCATAGTAACGCTTTACCTGCCCGAGTGAAAGCTGCCAGGCATCCCCTTCATTCGGCACATAATTCTGTAAAATACCGATAGAGTATGTACGGGACCGGTTCTGCTCATAATTCAGGGAGCCGAGATAGGTCGGCAGGTTATTAAATGAGGTTTTTTCACTGAGCGCGCTGCACATTTCAACTTCGGGAGAAACCCCGTTTTCTATACGGCGATAGAGCTTCAGGAGCAGATTGTCAAGAAACCTGATTGAGGTATTCGTCTGATCAACAGCCATCAGAGCAGGTTCCGGTTCACCATTGCCGATCTTTTTGCCGAAATCATCAACTTGCCTTCCTTTCAAGCCAGACACCAGACCCGCCTTTCCCTGCCACCCGTCTCTACCCGTCACCAGGTAAAAAAGCTGGTTCAGAAAGCGATTATCAAAGGTGGCATCGCACAGATACCCCTCTTGATCGCCCACAATAACTCTTGCAATAACCTTTTTGTAAAAATTATCGTCGGCCCGGTTCACTTCTGAAAGCGGCTCAAAGCACACCGGCAGCTGATAAAGATCGTTTTCACCACTCGAATAGCGCACCTCGGTCATCAGCAGTTTTGCCAGCTCCATACCTACAACAGGAATGGTATCAACAATGGTAATGCGCATGATGTTGCGGGCCTTGCCGCCAAACCATCGACTGGCGTTATAATAAGCAGGCAGAATCTCCGTTTCCAGAAGCTGACGACTCTTGCTGGAAAATAGGTTTGGCCAGCTATTGACGGTAGCAAACGGCTCATCCAGATAAGATCGGCCATCAACTTCCTCACTGTCCTTGACAAGATTCAACCAGAAATAACCATAAGAGCCGAGGGCAACCATATAAGGAGCTTTCCTGATTTTCGGAAATCTGTTCATGCTGAACACCTCTTCAGGAATAAACCCTTCAAAACGAGAGAGATCGATCATCACCGCCTGAGCATTTCTGGAAAGATTGATCACCGTAAGCATGGTTTCATCCTCAAACCTGCGGATAAAGATCAGCACTTTCGGGTTGCTCACCTGCAGGAACTCGATGCTCCCTCGGTTGAGTGACTTGTATCGGCGAGCCGTTGCAATAGTATGGCGCGTCCACCAGAGAAGTGAGTTGACATTGCTTTCCTGCACCTCAACGTTAATCGCTTCATAATGATATTCCGGATCGATAATAACCGGCAGGAGCAGCTGCTGCGGATTAGCGCGCGAAAAGCCGGCGTTACGGTCTGAGTTCCACTGCATCGGGGTACGTACACCATCCCGGTCACCAAGGTAGTAGTTATCACCCATACCGATCTCATCTCCATAGTAGAGTACAGGTGTTCCCGGCAATGAGAGCAGCATGACATTCATCAGCTCAATCTTTCGGCGGTCATTGGTCATCAGTGGCGCAAGCCTGCGTCTGATACCGAGGTTAATGCGTGCCTTTGGATCGTTGGCATAGACCCTGCGCATATAGTCGCGCTCCTCATCCGTCACCATCTCCAGTGTCAACTCATCATGATTTCTCAGAAACGATGCCCACTGGCAAGCTTCAGGGATTTCAGGTGTCTGATCGAGAATATCAAGAATTGGAAAGCGATCCTCAGTGGCAAGCGCCATGTACATCCTCGGCATCAAGGGAAAATGGAAGTTCATGTGGCACAGATCACCTTTGCCGAAATAGGCCGCGGAATCTTCGGGCCACTGATTGGCCTCAGCAAGCAGCATGCGATTGGGATAGTGCTCGTCTACGTGAGAGCGCAGCTTCTTCAGATAGTCGTATGTCTGGGGAAGGTTTTCGCAATTGGTGCCTTCAGCCTCATAGAGATAAGGAACTGCATCAAGCCTGAGCCCGTCAACTCCCATGCCAAGCCAGAAATCCAGTACATCGAAAAGCGCCTGATGAACTTCAGGATTTTCAAAATTAAGATCGGGCTGGTGATGGAAAAACCGATGCCAGAAATACTGACCAGCAACTGGATCCCACGTCCAGTTTGATGCTTCGAAGTCCTGAAAAATGATACGGGTTTCAGTGTATTTGTTCGGATCGTCGTTCCAGACATAGAAATTCCGCTCAGGCGATCCTGCCGGGGCTTTTCTCGCACGCTGAAACCATGCGTGCTGATCAGACGTATGGTTAACCACAAGCTCGGTAATAACTTTCAATCCGCGGCTGTGAGCTTCATCAAGAAACTCTTTAAAATCTTCGAGCGTCCCGTAATCGGGATTAACGGTCATATAGTCAGCTATATCGTAGCCATCGTCACGGAGGGGTGAAGGATAAAATGGAAGCAGCCAGATAGCGGTAATGCCGAGGCTTTCCAGATAACCCAGCTTCTGGCGCAAACCTTGAAAATCTCCAATACCGTCATTGTTGCTGTCAAAAAACGTCTTGACATGAGCTTCGTAAATAATTGCGTCCTTGTACCAGAGTTTTTCGGGTTGATACATGATATATGGTCAGTTAGGGATATCGTGAATAGTGATTAAAAAGATTCGATAAAAAAACTCGGTCAGGAAAAAGTCACCCTGAATATATGTGCTGGCATGACCCATGGATTTACTGCTACATAGTTCCATTCGCCATTCCAGTCATAGTGGTTACCGCTCAGCAGATCCTCAACCTTGAACTGGGAATCGTGCGGCATGTTGAAGAGTTCGAGAGGGAAGCGCAGCCAGCCCCCCTGGGTATTCGAAGAATCGAGGCTGACAACAGTAAGAATACTATTACTTCCGTCATCGGACCGCTTCAGATAGCCCATCAATTGCTCGTTTTCCTGACCCGGTGAAGCTTCAATGCGGACAAAAGTAATGTCATTGGTCTGCTGAAAAGCACTGTTCTCTTTTCTTATCCTGTTGATGCGCGTTATCTCTGCCCGGATATTGCCCGGCCGGTCAAGATCCCACTGCTTGATTTCATACTTTTCGGAATTGAGATAATCCTCCTTGGTTCCCGGAACAGGGAGATACTCGCACAGCTCGTAAGCAGGGCCATACATGCCGTAGTTCGATGAAAGAGTAGAGGCAAGCACCATACGGATAATAAAGCGGTTGCGATCACCCGTCTGGAACTCCTCATGAAGAATATCAGGAGTATTAGGCCAGAAGTTAGGCCGCATAAAATGTTTGAGGGGCGAAGATGTCAGCTCAAGGAGATACTCCTGCAACTCATGCTTGTTATTGCGCCATGTGAAGTAGCTGTATGACTGACTGTACCCAACAACGGCAAGTCGAGCCATTAATTTGGGCCGGGTGAACGCCTCGGCAAGAAAAACCGTATCCGGATGCTCCTCCCTGATCGAGGCAATAGCCCACTCCCAGAAAGGAAAAGCCTTGGTATGAGGATTGTCAACGCGAAAAATTTTCACCCCTTTGTCAATCCAGAACAGAAAAATACTTTTCAGCTCAATCCAGAGATTCTGCCAGTCGGCCGACTCAAAATCAATAGGAAGAATATCCTCATATCGTTTCGGCGGATTTTCCGCAAACTGGACAGTGCCGTCCGGACGCCACTTGAACCACTGCGGATGCTCTTTGACATAGGGATGATCCGGCGAACACTGAAACGCGATATCAAGAGCCACAGAAATTCCCAGCTTCTCAGCCGTTGCAACAAATGCTGTAAAATCCTTGATGGTACCCAGTTCAGGGTGAACCGCCTTATGCCCTCCATCCTTGTTGCCGATTGCCCAGCAGCTTCCCGGATCATCCGTCGCGGCCACAAGGGCATTATTCTTTCCTTTGCGCTTGGCGTAACCAATCGGATGAATCGGAGGAAGATAGACGACATCGAATCCCATCCCTGCAATAAGAGGCAGCAACCTGTTACAGTCTTTGAACGTCCCGTGTTTACCGGGCTTAGTACTCCATGAGCGGGGAAAAAATTCATACCAGGCACTGCATCCGGCCTTTTTCTGTTCTACCGTCAACCCTAGCGTTTTTTCATAGACAGTAGCACACGACTTATCGGGATTGCTGGTCATAAGCTCTTCAAGAGTTCCTTCAAGTGCAGCAGCAGCTGCTTTATCCTTGTCCTTCGAACAGAGCAGAGCTGCAAATTCACTGAGCTTTGCGGCATCAGTTTTTCCCGCTCTCGACACTCCTTCTTTTACAAAAATCGCCCCGATCTGCAGATCGAGTGAAACATCCTGACCCGCCTCGATCTTTTTGGTCAGTCCCTTTTTCCATGTCTGAAAATGGTCAACCCATGCCTCAATCGTATACTCATAGCGGCCAGGGAGACCAACAGTAAACGAACCTAGCCATTGGTCGTTGCCTTGCGAAACCATTGGCGAACGCTGCCACTCATCGAGACCGGAAGGCCGGAAACAGAGCTCAGCAGAAACCGTATCGGCACCGTCAACAAAAATATCAGCCTCAACAGAAAGGCGCCCGCCCTCAACTGCTTTTGCAGGGTACTTGCCTCCATGGAGTTCAGGGGAAACTTTTTCTATAACAACACGTTGACGACCATCAAACTTTTGATCACTATACTGGGGAATAGCCCGTTTGAATGAAGGATTCATGTTCAGGATCTCTCTGATTGGTGCCCGGGGTAATCCCGGTCATAGTTCTGTTAGCACAAAATGATGCGTAAACAGTTCCGGTAGGGCTCCCTGTTTTTTTTTAACAGAATGGAAAATATGAAAACTCCATTACTTTTTCACTCAGATACTCTTCTAATTTCAAAGGCCCCAATTAAATCATAAACCTTGAGCCCTCTTTTGATTTCTGCTGAAAAAAATTGTTCTTTGAAGTTGCATTGCCGTTTTATTGTCAACAATCCGTAGAGAAAATCATGTTTGAACCACAAAAAGAAAGACTGCAGGAGATTCATCGTCGCCTCGGACAGTTACGGGGGTATCTTTGACGTTGATCAGCGCAAAGAAAAAATATATGACCTCGAAAAAATTTCAACAGATCCGACTTTCTGGAACGACCAGAAAGAGGCTCACAAAGTTTTAAAAGAGCTGAACGAACATAAGTCATGGACTGATGGCTTCGAAAAAATTGCATCGAAAGCAACCATCTGTCAGGATGAACTCGACATTGCCACAGAACTCGAAGACGAATCCTTCACCGAAGAGCTCAACACCACAATCGCCTCAATCGAGCACGACATCTCCGCCATTGAGTTTAAAAACATGCTTTCAGGCAAAGATGATGCCGGCAACGCCCTCATTACCATTCATGCAGGAGCAGGAGGCACCGAGGCGCAGGACTGGGCAGAAATGCTCTATAGAATGTACATGCGCTGGGCTGAGCGAAAAGGGTTTAAAATCTATACCGACGACTACCAGGAAGGTGATGGTGCAGGCATAAAAACAGCAACTCTTGAAATAGAGGGACCTTATGCCTACGGCTATCTGAAAGCCGAAAACGGCGTTCACCGGCTTGTAAGGGTGTCGCCCTTCGATTCAAACGCCAGGCGTCACACCTCCTTTGCCAGTGTCTTCACCTACCCGGAAGCCCCTCCCGATGTTGAAATCGACGTCCGCAAGGAAGATCTTGAACTCTCAACGTTCCGCAGCGGAGGCAAAGGCGGTCAGAATGTCAACAAAGTGGAAACTGCCGTCCGAATAAAGCATCTCCCTACAGGGATTGTGGTCGGCTGTCAGGAAGAGCGCTCACAATTCCAGAACAGGGAGCGCGCCATGAAAATGCTGATGGCCCAGCTCTACCAGCGCCAGAGAGATGATGAGGAGGCGAAAAAGCGGGAGATAGAAGGAAAAAAGAAAAAAATCGAATGGGGAAGCCAGATCCGCAGCTATGTGCTCGATGACCGTCGAATCAAGGACCACCGAACAAATTACGAACGGTTTGATGTGGAAACCGTTCTGGACGGAGACCTGGACGAATTCATGGAAAAATATCTCTCTGAATTCGGCGACTGATGTCCGGCTCTCACAACACCTTAACCCTCAAGTTCGGCATAATAACCGACATTCACTTCTCATCAGCAATTGAACCTGCGGCAGCAATCTCAACTGCCGCAGAGCTTCGAACCTGGCTCAAAAACTGCAAAAAGAACAACGTTGATTTTCTGTTCCAGCTCGGCGACCTGATCAAAGGGAGTGAGAAGTATCACAAGGAAGAACTCCGACAGGCCAGCTCTATACTTAAAGAGTTTCCCGGTACCATTCACCATGTCATCGGCAACCACTGCCTTGCCCTTCCACAACAGGAACTGCTCGATTCCCTTGGAATACCATCTCCCTTCTATTCATTTTCCGTAAAAAAATTCCGATTTATCGTCCTTGACGGTATGGATGTATCAATACATAACAAGCCTGAAACGCAGGAAGACTGCCGAACCCTTGAATACTTCCTCGCCCGGCCTGAAAAACACGACTACTGCGGCGCAGTGGGCTTGCGGCAAAAGGGATGGCTGAGAAATGAGCTTGAAACTGCTGAAACAGCTGGAGAAACGGTAATCGTGATCTGCCACTTTCCGCTGCTTCCCGAAACAACCGACTCAAAATACGGCCTACTCTGGAATCATCAGGAGATCGTCGATATACTCGCATCATCCACCGCCGTAAAGGTTTGCCTCAGCGGGCATTATCATTATGGCGCCTACGCTATGAAGGGTAAAATCCACTTTGTGGTGTTGCCGGCATTTGTGCAACGTCTTGAGCACCCATCCTTTACCTGCGGCAGAGTAGAACTTGAAAGCAATCGAATGGTGATCCGCAATCAGGAAAATGAAGTTGTTTATGACCTCTCTTTTAGACCGCAATAAACCACAGCACTCTCGACTTGCGTCGATAGATTTCTCCCTCTCGGTCGAAATGACACCCAATATATATTGCAGCACAGAGTGACAGAATGTCCGACACTATGCAGCTTTAATCAGGCTATACTATCCGGTCGAGTATGGTGACAATGCGGGCTGCAGCGGCGCCGTCCCATTTTTCAGGAATTTTTGAGCGGGATGATTCGTGCTTGTGTTTTCCGGGCTGGAGAATATCGTTAACGCGGCTGATGATATCTTCCTCATCGAGGCCGACAAGAACATTAGTGCCGATTTCTATGGTTACTGGACGCGATGCCGACTCCATCATTGTGAGACATGGCACATTCATGACTGTCGCTTCCGACTGCAGCTCTTCGGTATCGGTCAGAAGCATCACAGAATCTCTGAGCAGCATCAGCAGGCCTGCATGCGAAAGCGAATCGATAATTTTCAGGTTCTCAATATCGGTGAATGCGGGGTCCATACCATTAAACTGTGGAATAAGAACAGTAGTCTTGAGGGAAATCTCCGTCAGAAGCCGGAGCATCATTTCAAGCGGTTCTTTCCGTGAAAAGTGACCTGCAGGGTTCAAAATTACCAGTGCATAGGACTTCGGACGAAATCCATGGGCTCTGGATACGGGCATTTGATTTGCCTGCTCCATCAATTTGACAAGGCTGTCGATTGAAAGGTTACCGGGAAAAAAAACCTTATCATCGGCTACCCCTTCATTGATCAGGTTGTACTCTCCACTGTGTTCGCTCACAAAGTGATACTCAGCCATTGCATCAATGGCAATTCGATTGATCTCCTCGCCGTCAGAACGGTCATAGCTACGAAGTCCTGCATCGACCACCGCAACCCGGACACCGAGCTTTGCGGCTGTCAGTGCAGCTCCAAGGGCGGCATTATCGCTGCCGCACACCATAACGAGATCAGGTTTTTCGCTGGCAATAACTTTTTCAATTCCGGTCATAACCGTTGCGAGATGCTCAACCGCAGATCCTTTCGGGAGGGAAATGGCAATGAAACTCCCTGCTTCATCAAAACCGAAGCATGCTGCAAGATCACCGCTGATCGGATCGACCCCTTCAGGGGCAACAAAAAGCGCGACAGGCTTATAGGCCTCATTATGTTTCAATGCGTCATATAAGGGAGCAAGCAATAAATTTCCTGGCCTGCCGCCACCAACGAGGAGTAATTTTTTCACAGTAAAAACAAAGCTTTGTTACATTAGAACTTATCAATAAACACTTTCGGGGGCTGACATCAATCTATTATCCGCAATGCCAAGAGCTATTTCAATTAGACTATTGACCGCCGCTATTCTGACACTTCAGATTATCATGCTCCCGGCTCTGCCCCATAATACACTGCGAGCGGAAAAAAAGAAAATTATTCTCCAGCATGCAGATGTCATCGAAGGAGGCGAAAGTGAAGCAGGATCATACCGCTCTGTCATCGGCAATGTGGTTTTTCTCCAGGACAACTTAACACTGAAATGTGACCGTGCAACAAGTTATGAGCAGGAGAACAAAATCGTGCTCACTGGCAATGTTTTCATGACCGATAACACCGTTGAAATTTACGGCGAAAATGGAGTCTACTACTCGGATAGACAAGTCGGAGAATTAAGCGGTAACGTGCGGGGCAGGATGCTTGACAACTCGCTTGTCGCAAAATCGAAAAAAGCTCTTGTCAATAAAATAACCAGTCAGATATGGCTTAACGATGAAGCACTCGCATGGCATAACCGTCAACAGATCAGTGGGGATAGTATTCTTCTGCATCTGAAGGAAAGCCCGACGGGCGCAAAGCGCAAGAGCATTGATGAAATACAGATCCATGGCAATGCTTTTTTTGCCGCTCAGGACACTCTCTGCGTTTCACCGGTTGCCTATGATCAGTTCAGTGCCAAAAAAATGGTAGTCCTGCTCAACGACAACTCAAAAATAACCGGCATTACCCTTACCACTCAGGCGGAAAGCCTCTATCACCTCTATAACAATGAGCAAAAACCTTCAGGTATCAACTATTCAAGTGGCGATATGATCCGGATGTTTTTCAACGCAGGGACTCTTAAACGTGTGAAGGTTACAGGAAATGTAGAAGGAAAACAGTACCCGGAGAGCTTCCGCGGTGACAAAAAGATTGATCTTTCAACATTTTCCTGGAGAGAAAAGGAAAATCCTTTCATACAGCAGAAAAGCCTTCCCTGATTCGGAAGGCCTTTCAAGTGTGCCTTATAATGGCAAAAAATCAGCGGAGCTTTACTTTGCCATAGGGCACGCGCCACTTGAGCATGCGCCAGTAGAGCAAGGCGAAGGAGCAGCGGGACTTGACTCTTTTTTGCTCGGGTTATAGTCTGTTTTATAAAAACCGGATCCCTTCAGCACGAATCCTCCCTCAGCACTGATAACTCGCTCAAAGGTCTCCTTTTCACACTGCGGGCAGATTGTCAGCGAATCATCCGTCATCTTCTGGACAATTTCAAGTTCATTACCGCAGTTTTTACAACGATACTGATAGGTCGGCATATCTATTTTTCTCCTTGATTAATCTCTTTCTGACTGTTATTGTTCATCGTCAGTACATTGTTTACAAAGTCCATAAGCCTTATGCGTGAAGCGTTACCGTATATAATTATATTTCCTAAAATAAAAAAGATGAAGCAGTGATCGTCAAAACCCGGGCTGTCATATTGCGGGAAATCAAATACCGCGACCAGTCAAAGATCTGCTCGGTCTACACGCGCGAATTCGGCAAAATCTCAGTTATCATCAAAGGGGCCCGTAATCCAAAAAACAAACTCTCCGGATTGTTCAGCGCGGGGAATGTAGTCGATCTTGTGCTCTACAAAAAAAATAGCCGGGACATTCAACTCGTCAGTGATGGTAACCTTATTTTGAGCCCAATGGTTCCCGCTCCTGACCTTGATCGATTCGCTATCCTCTACAGGATCATTGATCTTGTGAAGCATACGACGGAGCGTGATGAAAAAAATCTTGCACTCTTTACCCTCCTCTCAGGAACTCTAGAAGAGCTTTACCATGACGGCATCAATTACCAGCAGCTCTATGCATGGTTCCTTTTGCGATTTATTTCACTGCTTGGCTTTCAGCCCTCCCTTCGCTTCTGTGTCTTCAGTGGAAAAGAACTCATGCCTGCAGTTGAGTCCATGAAACTTACCGAACTTTATTTTGTCATGAACCCCGGAGGGCTAGCACTTCCTGGAGCTGCAGGAGAGAGCCTTGCAAAAAAGCAGCTTATCCCTTTACGTCTCGCCATGCTGTTAAGCGCTCTCGCATCAAAACGCCTTCCCTCCGGGGACCCTATCAAAGCTGATCCAGATGACATTGAACAGCTCTGGAATCTCCTTCAGGAATATTGTGCTCTGCATCTGGAACATGCACGATTGGGCAAAAACCTCGCAATAGTATCGCAAATCCTCCTGAAATAGACCCGGCAGCAGGTTTTTTGGGGTTTTATATCTGCAGGAGTATTTCTATCTTAACCAATCATTTTATTACTTCTTATACCGTCTTGTTCAATCCTAAACAGAATTGTCCGACATGCCTCAACTAACCAGATCAGCAGAACTCTTTGAAAAAGCAAAGAAGTTTATTCCCGGTGGTGTAAACTCTCCAGTACGGGCATTTAAATCCGTTGGCGGAAATCCAATTTACATGGCTAAAGGGTCAGGCGCATACATGACCGATGTTGATGGCAACTCCTATCTTGACTATGTCGGCTCATGGGGACCGTTCATTCTCGGCAGCATGCATCCGAGAATCACAGCGGCTCTTGAATATACCCTGAAAAATATCGGCACCAGCTTCGGCACCCCGATCGAAATGGAAATTGAGATTGCCGAACTTCTCTGTAAAATCGTTCCTTCTCTGGAAATGGTCCGCATGGTCAACAGCGGAACTGAAGCGACCATGTCGGCTGTAAGAGTCGCGAGAGGTTACACCGGTCGCGATAAAATAATTAAATTTGAAGGTTGCTACCACGGCCACGGCGACAGCTTCCTTATCAAGGCAGGTTCAGGCGCATTGACACTTGGCGCTCCAGACAGCCCCGGTGTCACCAAAGGCACCGCAATGGATACGCTCAATGCAAAGTACAACGATATCGAATCCGTAAAACTCCTTGTTAATGAAAACAAGGATAAGGTTGCAGCCATCATCATCGAACCGGTCGCAGGCAATACCGGTGTTATACCTCCACAGCCAGGATTCCTTGCCGCGCTCCGCGAACTATGCGACAAGGAAGGCATTGTCCTTATTTTTGATGAAGTCATGTGTGGATTCCGCGTCGCTCTCGGTGGTGCACAGAGTCTTTATGGCGTCACACCTGACCTTACCACCATGGGTAAGATTATCGGCGGCGGTCTTCCTGTCGGAGCCTTCGGAGGTAAACGCAAAATTATGGAGAGAGTTGCTCCGCTTGGCGATGTTTACCAGGCAGGAACCCTTTCTGGCAATCCTCTTGCGCTGACAGCAGGTCTTGAAACCCTTAAAATCCTTATTGAAGAGAATCCCTATCCGGAACTCGAAAGAAAATCCGCAATTCTTGAAGCGGGCTTCAGCGACAACCTGAAAAAACTTGGTTTGAACTACGTTCAAAACCGTGTTGGCTCAATGTCCTGCCTCTTCTTTACAGAAACACCGGTTGTCAACTTCGACAGTGCCATCACTGCTGATGTTAAAAAGCACGGAAAATACTTCCATTCAATGCTCGATCAGGGAATCTATCTTGCTCCATCCCAGTTTGAAGCAATGTTCACCAGTTTCGCACACACCGATGCTGATCTCGAAAAAACCATCAAGGCAAACTATAACGCCCTTGTGGCCTCCGGCAAATAGATATGGAAATGCACCATAACAAAAAGGGAAGCCTGATGGCTTCCCTTTTTGTTTCATCTCTGGTAGGGGCGACCCTTGTGGTCGCCCTCCATGCGCAATTCTGTATCATTCAATAATAGCTGATCGTACCTGCTCCCGCGTGATCATCACCCGTTCCGCCGAATCCCTCACCATCTGCTGAAGCATCGGCAGAAAGCTGTCAATATTCTCCGTAGTGTCCACAAGCTCGACAATCATGGGAAGGTTCAGGCCGAACTCCACAATTTTAGCGGTATTGATATGCAGGTCATGCCCGTAGGAAAGCACCCCCTTCATTACTGTCGCACCTGCCATACCCAGCTGCCGGGCTTCACGGACGATCTCCTCATAAAGAGGGCGATGACCGAAGCGTACATGCTCACCGACAAAAATCCGCAGCGATTCTAAATTTTTCAGTTCCATAATTCCCCTTATGTCCAGAGTTTTGCAAAAAGTGTTCCTGAATAGAGAGCAATCAGTCCCCCCACGATACTGCCGGCAAGATAGAAGCTTGTATAGAAGAGCTGTCCGTCTTTAATGAGTGCGGTAGACTCAAACATATAAGCGGAAAATGTGGTGAATCCCCCGCAAATACCAGTCACAAGAAAAAGTCTTGCTTCAGGGGATACAAGTGTCGTCGATACCGCCAGCTCGCTCAGAAGGCCAATAAGAAAACTGCCTGCAATATTGACTGCAAATGTTGCAAAAGGAAATCCCGGAACAAGCGGCGAGAAAAGAAGAGTAACCATATATCGGGCCATGGAGCCCAAAAAACCCCCCGTACCAACAAGAAGCAGAGCTCCTGCATGTTTCATGAGCTGAACCTCCCGATAGAGACTTCTCTTCTCATCAAAAAGCTATCGATCATGACCGCCTTGCCCTTCTTCTATCCGCTTGTGAGCGCAGCACATCTCGTCAAGAATGCCAAGCAGGGTATTAAAAATACCCACACAGACTATTGTCGGTGCCCATAAACCTATAAAAATAGCTACCAGCTCATGGTTAACGCCTGTACCGAAAATAAAGATATAGATGGAAAGCAGTATCGAAAGCGATGCCCCGATAAAATAATAATGCGACTTCATACCCTGAGTTTGATTAAGTGAGCCAACCTTTTCAAAATGTAATAATAAGGCCATGAAAAAACCAGTTCAACAACGCTTTATCTCTCCGGCGGCACCTTTCTTACTCAATATCGATATGCACCTCGTTGCGGCGCAAAAAAGGAATGGTCCAGGGAGGGTCGTAGCTTGCTGCACGTGGCCCGGAGAGCACCCTGCTCCCTTGTTTCTCAATCCAAACGGTCAGTTTCTCAGCATAATTCCGCAGGTTATTTTCAGAATGAAGGCCTGAATAACGGATCACACCTACCTTCTTTCCCGGAATGACCCGCTGTTTCACTGCCGGGTCAAGCGGTACTGGAAGCGCTTCAAGCGTAGACCCTTCCGGCATCACAAACGACATTACCCAGGCATTGCCCTTTTTTTCCTGCATAACAGGGGCTGTCATCGATATTTTTTCACTGACCGCTTCCTGCAGCACCGGAGCAGTCATGGCAATTTTCTGCTTTGCCCGGTTCTTGCCGAAAATATATCCGGCAAGGCGGCTGAACGCTGCCCCGCTTGTTTGTCCGTATGACCCTTCCACAACTGTTTCGGCAACGATCATCTCCCCATATTGCCTGATTTCAATATCTCCATCCTCTTTGAGTACCTTAAATAGCGGTTCATTTGCCGTACGTTTTCCTAGCACCGAACAGCCTGCAAGCATCAGACTTGTCATCAGTAATACCGACCATGCGCCCATAATCTGCTCCGTTCAATCATCATGATTATATAAAACACCGTTCCAAAGAGAACAACCAAAGCAGAGAAAAGGTTTTTCATGGCTCATGGCCATCTCAAAAAATTGAATTTGTCATAAATCGGCTTTAATTTACTGGAATAACGCATTGAGCTGACCGCATCACTAATATTCACGACCATTTAATCCACCAAGGAGAGAGCCATAAGCTTAACTCTAAAAAAAAGAGTCCTTGCCATCGACTACGGGACCAAACGCATAGGCCTGGCTCAGAGCGATCCTCTCGGACTTTTTGCCCAGCCTGTAGGCACCTTTGACCGGGCAGGATTGTTCAATACTCTCAAGGCAATGCTTGGGAGCAATGATGTCGAAAAAATCATTATCGGCTACCCTCTCAGTGATTCAGGGGCAAAAAATGCAATGACCGGCGTGCTTGACCGCTTTATTGAGGAGCTTTGTGATGCGTTCCCTCTGATAACGGTTGAACCCGTCGATGAACACCACTCATCGAGGGATGCTAAACGGATTCTCGTTGCGGCCGGCACCTCCAGAAAAGTTCGACAGCAAAAAGGGCGGCTCGACAGTGCCGCAGCATGCGTCATCCTGAGCGATTACCTTGAAACCCGTCATTGAAAAAGGAAGAGAAGCGCTCATTCGGAAGGCTGCCGCATTCACGACTTTTTCCTTTAGCTTTTCAGAACTGCTTCTTTATCTTTAGGTTCACTGATTGTAAAGTCCTCGCTCAACATTTTCAGCCCATATTTTTCATGAGTACATCCGCAATGCTTGACGTTTTTAAAACAACCGGCGCTCTGCTCGATGGTCATTTCAAGCTGACGTCCGGACGTCACAGCAACACCTATTTCCAGTGCGCAAAAGTGCTGCAGTATCCGGAACACCTCACAGCGGTATGTAACAAAATTGCCCTGCATTTTGCCGATAAGAATGTTGAAACCGTCATCTCTCCTGCTATAGGAGGAATTGTTGTTGGAACGGAAGTGGGACGCCAGCTTGGAGTAAAAACAATTTTTGCTGAACGCAAGGACGGAGTCATGACGATCCGCAGGGGATTCAGTCTCGAACCCGGCGAAAAGGTGCTTGTCATAGAGGATGTCATAACCACCGGCGGCTCCGTTGCCGAAGTTATAGAACTCATCAAACGCTCCGGAGCTACGCTTGTCGGTGTTGGTTCGGTTGTTGACCGCAGCAACGGTCGCGTCCGGCTTGCTGATGACCATTTTTCCGTACTTTCAATGGAAGTGATAAGCTACACTCCCGAAGAGTGCCCTCTCTGCAAAAAGGGTTTGACTATTGATGCCCCCGGAAGCCGGGCAAACAAGCAAAGTTGAACTTCATGACTGAGCATTCAGCAATTCGCAGCATTTCGTTTATTGGTCTCGGTTTGATCGGAATGTCCCTGTTGAGAGCAATCAAATGCTCGCCGCTTGCCATAAAAAGCAATATTCTGTTGCAGGGGTTTGATCCTAACTTTACCGAAAGTGACCGGCAGCGCGTCACAGAGCTTGGTCTTGGACTGTTTATTGACGACAAAAAAGAGCTTTACAGCGCTGACATTATTATTCTTTCTGCCCCGGTTGAGGTCAATATTGCGCTGCTCGAGGAGATAAAGCTGCTTGCCCCGCCAACAACGCTTGTCAGCGATGTATCAAGCACAAAATCCCTTATCGCCCGAAAAGCCTTTGAGCTCGAAATCCCTTTTATTGGAATGCACCCTATGGCGGGCAAGGAGCAGCAAGGTTATCGTGAAAGCCATGAGGAACTGCTTCAGGGACGGCGCATTATCCTCTGCGACGACAACAACCTGCTCTCCGGCAGCAAGGGAAGATTTCTCATCGAACTCCTTCACTCCGCAGGCTGCTCAACACTTTGTATGACCCCTGATGAACATGACCGCATCATAGCAAAAGTCAGTCATCTGCCCCAGTTGCTCTCAACACTGCTGATGGCTTACTGTGGAGACTCCATCAATAAATCGGGACCGGGTTTCGCCACCATTACCAGACTTGCAGGAAGTTCATGGCAGATCTGGAGAGATATCATTGCAACAAACAGTGATAACATTGCAGATGAACTCGAGCATTTTTCCAGAGAGCTTGCCCTACTCTCACAAGAGGTAAGGCAATGTAATCTTGAACGGCTTGAATCGCGCTTCAGTGAAGCTAACCGCCTTTATCAAACCCTCAAAGAGATGGACCAGCAATGAAATTTGCAATTATTGTCAATATTTCAAGGGAAACAGCGCTGGATCTTGCCCGGAAGCTTGCCGTGTGGTTTAAGGAGCGTGGAGTAGAGTATATCTTTGAAACACAATCAGCCGAAAAACTGCATACAGAAAACTCTCTCCCTATTGAGGAACTCAGCAAGCACTGTGACGCTTTTGTATCACTTGGCGGAGATGGAACGCTCCTTTTTACGTCTCACTTCGCCATAACAAAGCCGATTATAGGAGTCAATGTCGGCTACCTCGGTTTTTTAACGGAGTTTACCCAGGCTGAAATGTTCGGGGCAATCGAAAAAGTGCTTGACGGCACCTATTCGATTCATAATCGACTGCAGCTTGAAGCTTCACTCCCTGTTAACAACGAGATGCTGCTGTTCAAAGCCCTGAATGATGTGGTCATTGAAAAAGGCACCTATCCACGTATTCCGACATTTGTCATAAAACTGGATGGAGAACTGCTTAGTTCATACAGGGCTGATGGCATCATTATTGCCACGTCGACAGGCTCCACCGCCTACTCCATGTCTGCGGGCGGCCCGATCATAGCTCCGAAATCAAGTGTTTTCGTCATCACCCCGATATGCCCGCACATGCTGACCGTCCGGCCGATCGTTATCAGCGATGACAAGGTTATCGAAATCTCTGTCGATGCTCCTGATGGAGAGTTTCCCCTCAACTGTGACGGACATTTCAGAAAATTTCTTGCCCCCAATGAGATCGTCACTGTAAAAAAATCTGCCGAACTCATCAACCTTGTCGCAAATGAGAGCCGCAATTACTGCGAAATCCTGCGAACAAAACTGCTATGGGGCCGCGAGCATAATTTCGGCAGTTAAAACCAGCCGATTATTTTTTCCCAACGAATCAGGCTGCACATTTTCATGAGTAACCCTCTCTCTACGGACTCGCTCCACAAACTGCTTGGCATTCCTCTTGATACTCCTCTGAGCATCGATGAAATGTGCAAAAGGCTCAAACCGGCACTCTACCCCGCCCCCGTTTTATCGATTCGACTTGAGCGGTTTTGCAATGCCCTCATCAATGCCATGCAATCACTCGACATAACCGTTCTTTCAGAAAAAGAGGCATCCGGAAACGACGGACGATTTACTCAGGGAACAGTTATTTTCGCTCCGGGTTATTTTCCTGATAACCTGCTTGCCATCAACCGGGTCGCAACGCTCTATAACAATATCATTGTCGGAATTTACGATGAGCCCGCGCCCATAACCACCAACGCCCTGCCTCAGCAGCGCCTTGACGCCATTGTCGGCAGGCTCGCCCGCGACATGGTCCATATTCTTATATTTGTTACAGACCATTCATGGACAATCTGCACAATGAATGGCGGTGTCGTAACGTTCAACACGCCCTATCCTTCAAGAGAGCAAGTCTTTTCCACACTGGTGCCTAAACTTACGGCACAGGTGGTCCCGCCAAGAGCTGAAGACCTGGATATAGAACATGGTAAACTTCAGACCGGAACCCCGGAATTTGAAGCTGTTGCCAATGATTTCCTGCGGTGCAGCGCCCTGTGGAGCAATAATTCCTCTCTTTTAACGCATACATCAACAGCCGGACTTCACTACCGCAGCGATTTTTACAAACGCATTGTTGCCCGATATCTCGACCAGCGAAGTGGCATGAGCTATGGATTCTTTGCACGCCAGCTTCCGGTTTCGGTAGAGCCGGCACTCTGTTCCGGCAGTAATAACCCGATTACGGATGACCATAAGCAGATACAGAGAGTGGTAGAGGTTAGAGTGCAGGAGAAAACTTTTCTCGTTCACGTGCCGGACATCAGTGTCATCACGACAAGATCAGGGTGCAAAAAAAACAGTCTTGACCCGAAAAAAGATCTTGTTGAAATCGGGCTTATTCAGGGCAAGAATCGAGGGAGAATATACCTTAAAACCCCTGAAGGATGCTTATCCGACAATAGTGCCAAACCATCCTTCGATACCTTGACAATTCTGGCACATGCACTGGGTAATGCCTTGACGGCAAGTATACTGATGAGAATTCGGCCTGAAGCCGGCTTCCCCTTACACCTTTCCCGGTATGGAGCTTCCATCACCCACTGGCATGATTATCCGCAAAGCGAACAACTTCCAGAAGGCTATTTTCTGCACGGCCAGGAGAATCCTCCTGTATCCTGCTCAACACCACAATCAGCAGCCTACAGTCTTCGCGGCAAAATAGAGGCACTTGAAAAAGCGCTTGAGAATGATACTGAGTACAGGGGGGATGTACATGTTGAACCGAACCACGGCACTAATATTGTCGGTATGCTTTCACTTGCAGAAACAGCGGAGCTCCTGAACCCTCTCCTTCTTCCGGCGTTTATTCCGGAAGAGTATTAAAATCAATTTTAGCTCCCCGTACTTATTCCTCAGGGTCTGGACGCTCTATGTATGGCCATTTATCCTGATGCGTAAGAATCATCTCGACAACTTCCCTCACGCACCCCTTGCCTCCTTCATACCCCGCAATATAAGCGACACGGTTTCTGAGATAATCAGCTCCGTCAATAGGAGTAACGGGCAGGCCTGCTTTTTCAAGTATCGCAATATCGCCGATATCGTCGCCGATATAAGCGCAATCGTTGTCTGAAAAGTCATGAAGATTCCGGAACGCGTCATAGGCTTCAACGAGATTACCCGCACCGAGGTAGAGATCCTGAACACCAAGCTCTTCAAGCAGGGGACGGTAGGCTTCAGCATCCCTATGGGAGACCACGGCGATACGCAACCCCTGTTTACATGCCTCCCTTATGGCCACGGCGTCCCTGACAGAGATCGAACACATTTCCGTCCCTGTGCCGTCAAAGGTAATCCTGCCGCCATTGAGCACGCCATCAACCGGAAAAATAAGCGCCCTGACTTCTTTAAGCGCCTGTTCTATGCGTGAAGAGGGATCTGCCTGCGAAGGCTCCATTCCAAAATATTGAAAACCGGCCAATAGAGTACTTGTTTATAATGAATGAAGAGTCTGCACACACCGGTAAAGGTGGAGCAGTTGTTTGACAATTAACCCGAAATCAGCGAGAGCTACCTGAGTGGCCGCATCGGAGAGGGCTTTAGATGGATCAGGATGGATCTCAAAAAACAAACCATTCACGCCTGCCGCAACCGCCGCCCTGGCCAGAGGCATTACATACTGTCGCTCACCTCCGGAAACGCCATTGCCCGCGCCCGGAAGCTGAAGACTGTGCGTTGCATCATAAAGAACAGGATATCCTGATTCTGCCATTTTAGCAAACCCTCTGAAATCAACAACAAGATTGTGGTAGCCGAAGCTTGAGCCCCTTTCTGTCAGCATAATCCGCTTGTTACCTGTCGCAGCAACCTTGTCAGCTGCAAGCGCCATATCTTCAGGAGCCATAAACTGACCTTTCTTGATGTTGACGGCAAGACCGCTCTCCCCGGCAGCAACGAGAAGCTCCGTCTGACGACAGAGAAATGCCGGTATCTGCAGTACATCAACATAACGGGCAGCAAGAGTTACATCCTTTGTTTCATGTACATCGGTAATAACCGGCATACCATAGGTCTCATGAATCTCCGAAAGTACCTCAAGAGCCTCTATGTCCCCTATACCGGTAAATGAAGATGCTGAAGTACGGTTGGCTTTGCGGTAGGAGCCCTTGAAAATAAATCGGATTCCTTCACTGCGGCTTATGCGCTGAAGCTCTTCCGCCGTCTCTATAGCCATAGCCCTGCTTTCAATCACACAGGGTCCGGCAATAAAAAGCGGGCTGTTGTCGTCAGGAACTGAGAGTGAAGCGATTGAGAACTTTTGCACGTTTTTTTCCGTTACTTTTTTCTGGGGTAAAGTATTTCTCGATGATGACTTTTAAGTTCATAAGCGTTAAATTTACAACAATATTTCTTATTCACACTCCGAATCAAACCCAAAATACGTATGAGCACCGCTGACACGAAACATCGGTTGGATGAGATAGAAAAACAGCTTGCAAATCTTGTCGAAGAACAGACTGTAATCAAAGCAAAATGGGATAGCGAAAAACAGCTGATTCAATCTTCACGCACTCTCAAATCACAGATTGAAGAACTTCGGGTGCAGGCTGAAGAGTTTGAACGACAGGGTGATTATGGAAAAGTAGCTGAAATCCGTTACGGAAAAACTGTAGCAATTGAACGCGAACTTGAAGAAAACCGCCTGAAAATTGAGGAGAAAAAAGCTTCAGGCGATTTAATCATGAAAGAAGAGATCGATGCAGAGGACATTGCTGATATCGTCTCTAAATGGACCGGCATACCTCTCAGCAAGATGCTTCAGTCAGAACGTCAGAAACTTCTGCTTATTGAGGATGAACTGCATAAGCGCGTGATAGGGCAGGAAGAGGCTGTAACCGCCGTTAGTGAAGCTGTCAAGCGATCACGGGCAGGCATGGGCGATGAAAAACGGCCGATAGGATCGTTTATTTTTCTTGGCCCGACCGGCGTTGGGAAAACCGAGCTGGCCCGCACGCTGGCGGACTACCTTTTTGATGACGAAGAGGCCATGATCCGCATCGACATGAGCGAATACATGGAAGCGCACAATGTCAGCCGGCTGGTAGGTGCACCTCCCGGCTATGTCGGCTATGAAGAGGGTGGACAGCTTACCGAAGCAGTACGGCGTAAACCTTTTTCTGTCGTATTGCTCGATGAAATTGAAAAAGCCCACCCCGATGTCTTCAATATTCTTTTGCAGATACTTGATGACGGCCGCCTGACCGACAGCAAAGGCCGTACGGTGAACTTCAAGAATACCATCATCATCATGACCAGCAACATCGGCGCTCAGCTCATTCAATCTGAAATGGAAAAAATGGATGGGATGAACAGGGAGAACCTGCTTTCCGGTCTTCAGGAAAAACTTTTTCAACTTTTGAAGCAGCAGGTTCGACCTGAGTTTCTCAACAGAATTGACGAAGTCATCCTTTTCACTCCGCTGACAAGGCAAGACCTTAAAAAAATTGTACTGATCCAGTTCGAACACATCAAGGCTGCTGCAATGCGCCAGCGCATCAGCCTTACAATTTCTGAGGCTGCCATTGCATGGCTCTCTGATGCCGGTTTTGATCCTGCCTTTGGAGCCCGCCCCCTTAAACGGGTAATGCAGCGTAAAATAACAAACAAGCTTTCTGAGCTCATTCTTTCCGGAGAGGTAAAGGAAGGGGAGTCAGTTGCGATCGATATGGCTGGTGGCGAAATCACTGCTGTCAAGATTGCCGCATAAAGCCTTTCTTAATAATGTATATTCAATACAGGATATGCAAACCCCCTTATCGGCAGATCCTGTATTGAAACATATGAACAATTCTGACCCCATGGCAGCCCACGGCTCGAAAATGACAAACCAAGCGCTGGCTGTGGTGGCATGGATGATGCTCTTCTTCATTTTTTCCCTCCCTGCTTTTGCAGCCGTGCAGCCGGACAGCCTTGCCATAAAAACCGGCCAGATGCTGATGATCGGCTTCAGAGGAATGAGCGTTGAGAGCGCACCGGAAATTGCTGCCGATATCACCCGACACCGGATTGGAGGAGTAGTACTGTTTGACTATGACGTCCCTTCCCGCTCCTCTTCAAGAAACATCAGCACTCCGCAGCAGCTTTCAAGTCTGACAACAGAGTTGCAGAAACTTTCGAAAATCCCCCTTTTTATAGCAATAGATCAGGAGGGTGGAAAGGTTAACCGCCTTAAATCAGCCAGAGGATTTCCTCCAACTGTTTCGGCCGACTATCTCGGCAGACTTAATAATCCCGACACCACATCTGCTGCTGCCCGACAGACCGCCCGAACGCTGAAGGCAATGCATATAACCATGAATCTTGCGCCGGTCGCCGACCTCAATACCAATCCCGACAATCCGGTTATCGGTAAAATCGGGAGAAGTTTTTCATCCGATCCGGCAACGGTTATCAGCAACATCACCCTGATTGTCGGGGCCTACCATAACGAAGGCATTATTGCCACTCTGAAACATTTCCCCGGACATGGCAGTTCGACGACCGATACGCACCTTGATTTTACCGACATAACGACAAGCTGGTCGGAGCAAGAGCTTGAGCCGTACCGCATCCTTATTGCCTCGGGCTATAATGACGCAGTAATGACCGCGCATGTCTTCAATGCGAAACTCGACCCTCTCTACCCGGCAACGCTTTCAAAATCAACCCTCACTGATCTGCTGCGCCATAAACTCGGGTTTAAGGGTGTCGTCGTCAGCGATGACATGCAGATGAAGGCTATAGCTGACCATTACGGTCTCGAAACTGCAATCCGTCTTACCATAGAGGCCGGTGTCGATATCCTGCTCTTTGGAAACAATACCTCCTATGACCCGGCAATTGCTTCAAAAGCAACGGATATAATCAACTCCCTGATTCAACAAAAAATCATTACGCCAGAACGCATTGACCAGTCATACAAGAGAATCATGAAACTCAAAAACCTTTATCTTTCAGAGAGCCGATGAAAACCCTCTATCTTGTCCGTCACGCTAAATCAGACTGGGGAAATGCCTGTAGTGATTTCCAGAGGACCCTTAATGAACGGGGTCTGAAGGCTGCGCCATACATGGCTGCACTACTGAAAGAAAAGAAAGTGATACCTGAACTGGTTATTGCAAGTCCGGCAAACAGGGCTCTCTGCACAGCAGAGCTTTTTTGCGAAATCCTTGGCTACCCGAAAGAGCTGATTCAGCAGCAGATTGAAATATATGAGGGGGGAGCAGGGCAGCTTCTGAAGATCGTTCAACAGATCAACGACAGCTGTAATACAGCAATGATCTTTGGCCACAACCCGACAATGACGGATTTTTCAAACCTGCTGGCGGGCCATAACGTCGACAGTCTCGAAACATGCGGAGTGGTCCGCCTTGATATGGGAATTACATCATGGAAAGAGGCTGCACCTGATACAGGAAACTTCGTCTGGTACGAATTTCCCAAAAAACATCGGTAAACGGTTAGTCCCGCTCCTGTTTCGGATCCCGTGTCATAAGGTCTAAAATCGCCTGCTGTACCGGTTTTCCTTTAAACAGCATCTCATAGACCGCCTTTGTAATCGGCATTTCCACTCCGACTCTCCTGCTCAACTCAAAAACAGCTTTGGAAGTATGAACACCTTCAGCAATCATGTTCATCTGGCTGATGACATCGTCAAGTGGACGACCCCTGCCGATCTCTTCACCAACATAACGATTCCTGCTGTGACGGCTTAAACAGGTAACGACCAGATCGCCGATACCTGAAAGGCCCGAAATAGTCAGAGGATCACCGCCAAGCTTTAAACAGAGCCTTGATATTTCTGCCATTCCCCGGGTGATAATGGCCGCCTTGGCATTGTCACCAAATCCTATGCCATCAGAGATCCCCGCGGCAATGGCAATGATGTTCTTGACCGAACCGGCTATTTCAACACCAATAATATCGGTATTGACATAAACGCGAAACATATTGGTATGAAACGCATCCTGAACTTTTTCGGCAGTCTCGAGCAATGGCGAGGAGGCGACAACCGTTGTAGGCTGCTCTTTAGAGACCTCTTCAGCATGACTTGGGCCATACAGGGCCGCAATCTGGGATACCTGTATACCGGGAAGCACTTCAAGCAGCACCTCCGACATGCGTTTTCCCGTGCCGATCTCGATACCCTTGGCAACATTGACCAGAATTTTCCCATCGAGAGAAAGATCACTGAACCCGAGAGCTGTCTCTCGCAAGGCCTGCGAAGGCACCGCAGTGACAATCATCTGAGACCAGACAACAAGAGGGCGCAAATCTGCTGCAACCTGCAGATTTTCAGGAAATCGGGTGCCCTTCAGATAACGGGTGTTTTCGCGGTCTCTCTTCAGAAGCGCGGCAAAGTCAGGACGGTGTGCCCATAAGCGCACCTGATGACCCTTTTTGGCAAGAAGAACAGCAAGCGTGGTTCCCCAGCTTCCTGCACCAAGTACAGCAATATTCATCAACTTTCAGAAAATCAAGAATGCTTTCCAAACGTCACACGGCTTTCCGTTCCGGAAAGAAGTCTTCTGATATTGGCCCTGTGCGTAAAAAGAATGGCTAAGGCCACGATAAGCCCGAAAATCATGAGGTGATAGTCGAGACTGTCATGAAAGGATAATGGCGAACCGAAAAGTCCGACATAATAATCAAGTCCGCTGCCAAGTTCGAAAATATATTTGCGGATAGCAATAATCAGAGGGAAGGCAATTGCGGCAAGCATTGACGCCACAGAAACATGGCGCGACATATAGACCGTCAGAAGAAAAATACCGACAACCATCAGCATACTGACTGGAGCGATTCCGATCAGCATCCCGGCAGCGGTACTAACTCCCTTTCCGCCCTTGAAACCGGCAAAAAGAGTAAAGACATGTCCGATAACCGCACTCATTCCCGCCAGTAGCCGCACAGCGACCTCATTCATATCAGGAAACGCGCCGATCGGGTGATTTTTGAAAAAAGCAACGACAGCTACAGCGGCAACAACACCCTTGAAAATATCAATAAGCGTGACAATAAGCCCGGGCTTCCAGCCAAGCACCCTGAACGCATTGGTTCCACCGGCATTTCCGCTGCCGAAATTACGGATGTCAATGCCTTTAAGCATTTTCCCCGCCACGAGGCTGGTAGGAATAGAGCCGATGATGTAACTCACCACTAAAATGGCCAGTAAAGTCAGCATAAACCTTTCTGATTATTACTTTATTTCAACAAAAAAGAGAAATGAGTATCAAACCTCGCTTACCTGCCCTATAATGTAAGCATTTTCCTGCTGTGATTTCAAATCCGACAGTACTCTCTGAACGGCATTTTTTTCAACGATCATAACAAGGCCGATGCCGAGGTTGAACGTCCTGCGCATATCCTCCTCAGGCACATGACCTTCACGGCGGATAATATCGAAAATCACCGGCTCCGGCCATGCGCTCCAGTCAACATCAAGCTTCAATCCTTCGGGGATGATACGCATGGTATTGCCCATCAGGCCTCCCCCGGTAATGTGTGACAGGCCTCTGATATCAGGCGATCCGAAAAACGGCTCAATCAGGGAAAGATAAGAACGGTGAACTTTCAGGAGTTCCTCGCCGACAGACCCCTCAAGTCCTGAAAAAGTCTGGTGCATTCTCCCCTCAAATACTTTCCTTGCAAGCGAATATCCGTTAGTATGAAGACCTGTCGAAGGAAGTCCGATGAGCACGTCATCCGGCTTGATTGATGAGCCGTTGATGATTTTTTCATGATCGACAACCCCGACAATAGAACCTGCAAGATCAAAATCTTTCTCATGGTAGAGTCCGGGCATCTCTGCGGTTTCGCCACCGATAAGTGCGCATCCGTTTTCGCGACAGGCATTCACCATACCGGTAACTACAGCTGCAGCATTGGCTGGCGACAGTTTCCCGCAGGCATAGTAATCGAGAAAGAAAAGCGGTTTTGCACCGCAGACAAGAATATCATTCGTGCAGTGATTGACAAGGCATGAACCTACGGTATCATAGATACCGAGCTCAATTGCAATCTTGAGCTTTGTCCCCACACCGTCAATGCTGCTGACAAGCACCGGCTTTTTATACTGTAAAAAGTCAGGTTGAAAAAAACCGCCGAAAGCTCCGATATCAGTTATGACTCCCGGCGTAAAAGTCTTGCGAACCTGGGGTTTGATCATACGGACAAACTCTTCACCCGCCCCGATATCAACTCCCGCTTTTTTATAATCCATGTGCGCGGTACCTCTTGCTGTTTATAGTTAAAACCGTTATTTCTATTTACCGGCTACCTGCCGGTATTTCAAAAATACCCTTGTTCTGCGGGCCGGAGAAAAACTCCCTGTGCAGATTATTGACCGCCGTAACAACCTCCGGTTCTTCAACAACAAACCCGACATTGATTTCTGAAGCACCCTGAGAGATCATCCTGAGATTAACATCCTTCAATGCGCTGAAAATTCTGCCGGCAACACCTTTCGACATGCGAAGATTATCACCCACAACACTTATGGTCGCCACACCATGCTCTATTTCAACCTCGCCAAAGTTCTTCAGACCCTGCATCAGCTCATCACTGAAACTTTGTTCGTCCACAGTCAGCGACACCGAAACCTCACTGGTAGAGATCATTTCGACGGAGACACTGTAACGGGCAAAAATATCGAACAATTCAAGCATAAATCCATGCCGGCCAAACATACGATTTGAGCGGACATTGATAAGGCACTGTCCCTTCTTGACGGCTATTGACTTGACAAGGCCCTCATAACTCATTCCCGAAAGCCTCCCGGGATCATTGGTAATAATAGTGCCTTTAGCGTCAGGATGCACTGAATTCAAAACATAGACAGGAATATTCTTCTGCACCGCAGGAGCAATGGTATCGGGATGCAGTACCTTTGCACCGAGATAGGCAAGTTCAGCTGCCTCCGAAAAAGTCATTACTCTGATACTTCTCGCTTCGGGAACCAGGCGTGGGTCGCAGGTCATTACACCATCAACATCAGTCCATATCTGGATGGCATTTTCGTTAAGCCAGGCACCGAGCAGAGCGGCAGAAAAGTCTGATCCGCCTCTTCCCAGGGTCGTTGTCCTTCCGTCTCTGGTTGCTCCGATATACCCCTGGGTAACGACAACAGTTCCCTCTTGAATCAGCGGGCTGATAATCCTCTTCACATTCTCTTCACACTGGTCGTTGAGCGGACGGGCAAACCCGAAATTATCATCGGTAATCATGACCGTTCGAACATCAATCCATTCGACCTGATACCCCTGATCCTTCATCGCTGCCGCAAACACGGTTGTAGACAGGAGCTCGCCGAACGAGCAGAACATATCCCGTGAACGCTCGGTCAACTCTCCAACAATATCAACACCTTTAATCAGCATTTCAAGGCGTCCGGCAAGAAGCTCGATTTTGGCAGAAACCTCCTTTTTCAATACGTCACTTTTGATCAGCTCCTGAACCAGATCGACATGATGCCTGCGCACTTCCGCGGCAAGAGCCGATGCCTCATCAAGATTGCTGCGCCCAGCTGCATCGGCAATGCGAACCAGCTTATTGGTAATGCCACTGCATGCGCTAAGCACCACAAGCGGCACCGCGTTATCCTTTTCCCTTGCCACAATAGAAATAGCCTGCTGCATAGCTTTGGCTGTCCCTACCGAGGTCCCTCCGAATTTCATCACCGCCATATCGTAACCAGAATGTGTTAACTATTACCGGAACTCTTAAGTTTTCCTCTATATTAATACTCCAGAAAAGAGAGTATCAGCCTCAAAGTATCTAACCGGATTATCGCAGCCTCTTGTGAAACAAAGAGCTCGTATCATATCGCTCCCCGTATGGTTTAACTCCAGCAGAACCCTGCCGCTCCTCACGGCTGCCGTCTGGATCCTGCTCCTCATTACAGGTTGCCAGAGTTTCCAGAGAGGGTCAGGATACGATCAGGAGAGCAAATATAGTTTAAAAAACAGAAAATCGTATATCTCCTGTATGCCGGAAGGCGGTGGATCACCAGTCACCAGACCTCTTCCTTTAAAGGTTTCGGAGCGCTCGATTAAACACCTCGTTTCATCCATCGAAGGCCGCCTTGGCACAAGATACCGCCCTGGCGGAACCACTCCTGACGGTTTCGACTGCTCCGGGTTCGTGCAGTATCTTTATAAAGATGCCTTCCGGATGCTCCTGCCACGTACTTCAGGAGAACTTGCCGTGCTCGGCGCTATGGTGAAAAAAAAACAGCTGCGGCCTGGCGACCTCGTTTTTTTCAGCATTGATGGAAACAGAATCGACCATGTAGGCATTTTTATCGGTGGAAAGAGCTTCGCTCATGCATCGACGGGAGGCGTCAAGGTTAACAATATTGACGAGCACTATTTCTTCAGCCGTTACGCCTGCTCAGCGCGATTGGTCACAACCGATTGAACTGCTTCTCTGTCATGTTGCGACCTGTTAACCTGCTTTAGCGCTGGAAATGTTTATATTCTCTGCCTGCTTATCTCCATTTAATCTGCCGAACAGTTGTTATGCCCATACCCGGAACACACCATTATATCGAACTGGCCTTTGAAGCGAGTGCCTCACTCCATGAGCTCTACATTGCCCTGCTTATAGGAGAAGGAATAGAATATTTTCAGGAAGAGGACAACACTCTTCTGGCTTATCTGCCTGAAACGGAATGGACAGAAGAGAGAGAGCAATCCATACGAACCCTTTTGCTGGAAAGGCTTGGTGCCATCCCCCCTTATAAGGCAACCTTCATTGCCGACAGAAACTGGAATGCCGAGTGGGAAGCGCATCTCCAGCCCATAGAGATATCCGATCGCCTGCTGATTGTCCAGAAAAACAAAGAGATCACTGCTAAACCAGGTCAGATCGTCATTGAAATCAACCCAAAAATGTCTTTCGGTACAGGCTATCACGCAACAACGCGCCTGATGCTTAAACAAATGGAAGCCCTTGACCTGAAAGACAAAAAAATAATCGATATCGGCACCGGTACCGGTGTTCTTGCCATTGCAGCCCGAAAACTCGGCAACAACCTTCCCATCTTCGCTTTTGACAATAACGCATGGTCGGTTGAAAATGCGGTTGAAAACATTATGGAAAACAGTGCTCAGGATATTACCATCGAACTCCTCGATGCAGAAGAAGAGCTTATTGTACATCTGCAAAAAGGCTACGATCTTATTCTTGCCAACATCAATAAAAACGTTATCGACAGGATTCTCCCGGTCATCAGGAAATACACCCCGCAGGCAACGGTGCTGCTTTCCGGCATCCTGGTCTATGATGAACCCTGGCTGAAAAAGCTCCTGAAACGCCTGAGCTACGGGATTGAACAAACCATCTATGAGGATGAATGGCTCTCAAGCCTTATCAAGCCGCTATGAAAAGAGTTGCATGCATTGATATCGGCACAAACACAGCCCTCCTGCTCATTGCCGACCTTGATCCGGAAAGCGGAACTATCATCCCGGTCTACCACAAGCAGACCATTGTAAGGCTTGGAAAAAATGTTGATGCCGGCAAGGTTATTGATGATGAAGCACTGCAGCGCCTCATCGACAGCCTCTCCGATTACCGCCGCCTAAGCGATGCACATGAAGCGGAAACAATTATCGCCGCAGGAACAAGCGCCCTGAGAGATGCAACAAATCATCTCGCGGTAATCAGCGAGGTCGCCCGTACAACCGGCATCACCATCCAATGCATTTCCGGTCAGCAGGAGGCGGAACTCACTTTTTCCGGTGCGGTTGCCGGAATGAGCAGCATTCCCGAACTTTTCACAGTAATCGATATTGGAGGCGGCAGCACCGAGATATCGATGGGGTCCGTACATGCCGTCACTGAAAGTGTCAGTATGGATATCGGATCAGTAAGACTGACAGAGCGGTTTTTCTCAACTCTGCCCCCTCCTCTACAGGAGTTTGACGCAGCAAAAACCCACATCAACAACATCCTGACCGCAAGCATTCTGCCTTTTTTCACCTCAAGAGATCATGTCTATGGCGTTGCTGGAACCCTGACCACAATCGCGCAGGTCACCCAGGGGCTGAAGCATTTCGATGCCGAAAAAGTTCACAACTTTCCGCTCCGGTACACCGACGTTCACGCATTTCTCGAGCAACTGAAAGAGATGAATCTTGAAAATATCATCAGCCGTGGTATCCCGGAAGGGCGGGCCGACGTCATCACCATGGGAACCCTCATCCTGCACCAATTCATGCGTCTGCTCGGAATTGAAAAAATTTATGTCAGCATTCAGGGCCTGCGCTTTGGTCTTGCACAGCAGGAACTTCTCCGCATGCAGAAAAGCACCTGAGAGCGTAGATAGCGACCGGACGACCTGCATTGTCTCTGGTAAAAAAAAGAAATGCCTTGTCGCTCTCAAGAAGCCTGTATTTTTTTCTCATTTCGTCGGCTGAAAGAGGAAAGTCACGCCGCTGGATACTCGCCCCCCGAATATCATGACGATCAAGAAAAGCCCTGAAGGTTTTCGGTTTGTACAAAACGCACTCTATCAGGTGAAACGTCCTGCCGGGAAAATCTTCAAACAAACTATTGGAGGTCAAATAGTCCACCGAACTGTTCACAAACTCAATACGGGCATTCCGGGCAAGCACCGTTGATAATTTGGCCTTGATAATAGCAGGATCGGGTTCATAGAGGTACTCTTTTACCGAATTGGCTATTATTTTCTCTATAGCACCATCCCCGAAAACTTCTCTCACTGCATCCGAGGCTGACGACAGGCAGACCGCCTTGATCGCGACCGGATTCTGACACGCGCCCCTCTCGAGCAGCAGCAGTACCTCCTTGCATTCACGGTCAACCGAAACGACAATAACCGAACAGAGGGATGGCAAGAGCTTTTTCAGTCCGCTCAGCTCAAGAGCCGGAGATGCCTTTATACAGACCCGATCAGATTTCCGCAGTAAAATATCCTGGCAGCCGACAACATCCGGACTCGCAGCTTCAAGACTGATTGAGCGCTTACCCTGTTCGCGACGTGCCGGATCAACAAAAATCAAGTCAAAAAAATTATCCGGATACTTCGAAAGCAGGTCGATACTGTCGCCATTTATGATCTTGACATTTGAAACCCCGCATTGTTTCAGGTTATGCTGAAACAATGCGCAGAGCAATGGATCGCGCTCGCAGTATACCGCCTCCTGAAACACCCTTGAGAGAAAGATCGAGTCAATACCCAGACCGCCGCTTAGATCAATAACCCTTTTCCCTGTCAGAAAAGAGGCCTTGTATTCAGCCGATCGCTCTCCGGAAGCCTGTTCAAGTCCGAGAGGGGTATACAACAGGTTGTACTGAGAAAAATGAAGTAATTTTTTAGCGGCTTTCTGCCGGCAGGCAAGTTGTTCAGCTATAGCCCTTACCGGCAGCTCATTATTACCATGAAAGCGCATGGCAAAAGCTGCAGGATCATCATGCCGGTGCGTTTCAATTACCGACTGAACCTCCGGTTCAAGCAGCCTCTGCAGTTCTTCGAGTGTCATGAAATAGGAGTGGTGCCTGAATATCCCTGAAAGTTATTTACCTCCCGGCTTCGCAATGCGCTTCGACAAGTTTACGGCGAAGTACCTTGCCGATCGTTGATTTCGGGAGCGCAGCCGTAAATTCAACGTACTTAGGGACTTTGTAGGCTGCAAGGTCTTTGCGGCAGTAATCACGAAGCTCTTCCACAGTAAGCTTATGGCCTTCGCGCAAAACAACCCAGGCCTTTACAGCCTCACCCTGATAGTCGTCAGGCACACCTGCAACCCCTACTTCAAACACGGATGGATGAAAGGCTATAACCTCCTCGACGTCGCGTGGCCATACCTGGAAGCCGCCGGGCTTGATAACATCCTTTTTACGATCAACAATAAAAAGATATCCGTCCTCATCAAGATAGCCAAGATCGCCTGTATAGAGCCAGCCGTCCCGAAGAACAAGAGCTGTTTCCATCGGGTTCTGCCAGTACTCTTTCATGATCTGCGGAGCTTTCATAATGATTTCCCCTACCTCAAGAGCCCCAAGAACCTCAAAACCATCCTCCTGCTCAACAATCCGTACATCAACATCCGGAACTGGAACACCTACCGATCCATGCTTGTAGGTGCCTAAAATCGGAGTGAAAACAGATGCAAGTGCTGACTCGGTCAGGCTGTAGGCATCAATAATCCTTCCTCCGGTAAGTTCTTCAAACCGTCTTTTATTTTCGAGCATGAGCGGTGCCGCACCCGATACACTCAGCTTCAGCGATTTAAGAATTGAACTGTTCCGCTTGACTTTGGGATGATTGATCAATGCTGTAAAGAGAGTCGGAACACCAGGCAATACCGATGGCTTGAGGGTTTTAATGGTATGCAGCAGATCATCGATATCACGGGGGTTAGGAACCATGGCAAGAGGGTATTGCTCAATCAGGGCGGCAGTCATAATGCCAACCTGTGCATAGACATGAAAGAGCGGCATGTTAAGGAGAATGACATCTTTTCCTTTTTCGAGAATGACACTGAACCAGCTGGCAATCTGCATCCCCGTAATGACCAGCGCCTGATGCGAAATAACAACGCACTTAGGATTGCCTGTAGTACCGCCTGAAAAAAGAAAAATCGCCGGATCATCATGGTTGATGGTAACCGGCGGGAATGTAACTCCAAAATGAGCCTTGACAAGATCAGTCAACCAGTGATCTCCATGCTGCAACACAACGCGGTGCCCATCCTTTTTTTCTTTAAAAACTGAAAAAAGAAGGTTGTTGAGCGGTGAAAGATACTCCTTGATATTGGTGGCAATCACCCTTTTCAATCGTGAATCAGGCTGAACGCTCTTGATTTTCTCATAAAAAGTAGTCAGTACAATCGCGGTTTCGGCTCCGCACTCATTGAGTGCGTGCTCAAACTCATTAAGGGTATAGAGCGGATTCATGGGAACGGCAATGGCTCCGGCTTTCCATATGCCGAACTCGCTGATCAGCATCTGTGGGGAATTGGGCATAATCAGAGCTACCCGGTCGCCTTTACCGATACCTATGGATACAAGCGCTGCTGCAAGAGCATTGCTTTGCCGTTCAAATTCACCATATGATACCGATGCGCCCTTGAAAAACATAATGGTTCTTTCGGGATACTCTGCTGCGCTCTTCCGGACGACATCGACCAATGTATGCTCCGGGTATGGCTGAAGCGAATGGGGAACCCCTTTGTCGTACTGGTTTATCCAGGGTTTAGCTCTCATTGCGGTGTGTGACAGTTGAACTTATAAATCTGATATAACTTGATATAGTAACCTCTAATTTACTCTGAAACAAAAATTAACACACCGTTTTAACAATTTCGCACACCGCGGCAGTCAAGATCCCGAGCTCTTCATCGTGCATTATAAAAGGAGGCATAAGGTAGACCAAGCGGCCAAAGGGACGCACCCAGACTCCTTTGTCAACCAGTTTTTTCTGAACCACCGCCATATCAACCGGAGAGTGAAGCTCCACAACCCCTATCGCGCCAAGAACCCGGACATCCATGACCCCCTTCAACTCCCTGCAAGGCTCAAGCCCCTTGAGAAGCCCAGCTTCAAGACGAAGTACCGATGCCTTCCAGTCATAGCTCTTCAGAAGCGTGATGCTTGCCGATGCTACGGCGCAGGCAAGAGGATTTGCCATAAAGGTCGGGCCATGCATGAACACTCCCGGATTACCCGAACAGATGGTTTCAGCGACACTCTCTGTTACGAGGGTTGCAGCAAGAGTCATGTAACCGCCTGTCAACGCTTTACCCACGCACATAATATCAGGCGCAATGCCGGCATGCTCAAGTGCGAACATTTTCCCCGTCCGTCCAAAACCGGTAGCGATTTCATCGAAAATCAAGAGTACGCCAAAGCTGTCGCACAGCTCTCTGAGTCTGACAAGATAGCCCGGAGCATAAAAGCGCATACCTCCCGCCCCCTGTACGACAGGCTCAATAATCACTGCTGCGATATCCATGTGGCGCAGTTCAAGCATCACATGGATATCGGCAAGATCATTCCCGGTACACGGCTCATCAAAGCGGCAGCGGGGAGCTTCAGCAAAATACTGCTCCAGTATTGAACCTTTGAACAAAGAGTGCATGCCTGTTAGAGGATCGCAGACAGACATTGCCGCAAAGGTATCACCGTGATACCCTGAGCGTACAGTCAGTAACCGGTTTTTTGAGGTTTTACCCAAAGCGGCCCAGTACTGAATAGCCATCTTGATGGCAACCTCAACCGATACGGACCCTGAATCACTGAAAAAAACTTTCTGAAGAGGCTGAGGGGTTAAGGCAACCAGCTGTTTTGCAAGCGCCACGGCAGGCTCATGGGTCAGACCGCCGAACATGACATGGCTCATCCTCTGCATCTGTGAAACCATAGCCTCATTGAGCACCGGATTGTTGTACCCGTGAATGGCTGCCCACCAGGAGGACATGCCGTCAATAAGTTTTCTGCCGTCATCAAGCTCAAGAAAGACATCATACGCCCGCGCGACCGCGTAAACCGGCAAAGGATTGGTCACCGAAGTATAGGGATGCCAGATGTGGCAACGATCAAAATCGAGATCAATGGAACAGGGCTGTCCGGGCATAGCTTTAAACTGCGTAAAAATACGTGATGATAAACTTTATATTTATAAACAGAGACGGCCGGGAGCACCCTCTTCCAGCAAACCATCCTGAAGCTCTATTACTGGCGCCGATGATCCCGCCTTATTCAGATAGTGCTGAATAATCTCTCGCGTATCATCAGCTATCACCTTGTCAGCGCTCTGAAACCGGTTGTAAATAACACCCCTGATAACGATTCCCCGTTTCACGCAGGCCTCAATCGAGAGAAGAGTATGGCTGATACTGCCAAGTCTCGTGCCGGTTACAAGAACAAGCCCATATCCGGCATTGCTGATATAGTCGGCAAAAAGCAGATCACGGGTAAGAGGCACCAGCAAGCCGCCAACTCCCTCCAGAAGCACCAGTTCGTATTGTTTCTGCAGTGCAAAGGTAGCCCGACGGATGTGCAGCACATCAATATCAACCCCTTCCATACGGGCCGAAAGATGAGGCGAAGCCGGATAGCGAAACACATATGGCGAAGTGAACCCCTCCCGGTCAACATCCTGCAGGCCAATGCCCATTATACGCCGGTGTTCCACTACATCCTCCGCGACCCCCTCGCAGCCGGTCTGGACAATTTTCTGGGTAATGACGTTTCTTCCCTCCTCAAGCAGTGCCTTGGCAAGCAGACCTGTCGCATATGTTTTTCCGATACCGGTATCAATGCCGGAGACGGCAACAACGGATCCTTTCATAACAGCTTCTTTTTCAGACAGCAATAAAGGGGATGATAGGTTAGATAGACACCGTTTTCGCAGGAAAACAACCTGGAGTACTCAGAAAGAAAATGCCTGTATCGGCTTTTTGTCCATGACCGGCGCTGAAGACCGTTAACGCCTGTCTGTCGTATATGATGCAGCAATGCCTCAGGCGAACTGAACTCAATACGCTGCTCGTTTTCCCTGCTGGCCGTAATATCAAAATACCGTCCTGCAATAATTTCAAGCTCCCCGAGAGTGTTGTAGCTGAGTCCGACATCCTCGATACTTGCGATTTCCTGCATATTTGATGTGCCGAAAGTACTGAATGCCAGTATCCCGCCAGGCCTGAGGTGAGCAGACATCGTTCTGAAAAATTCATCAAGATCATCAAGCCATTGCACCGTGGCATTTGAAACCACGAGATCCAGCCCTGAAGGCAAGACTTCACAGCACTCGACATCTCCTGCAATAAAGTGGAACTCTTCAACAGGAAGGCGATCAAGCACATCCTTAAGGCAGTGGCGGCTCTCTTCAACCAGGTCATTGGCATAATAGCTTCGAACCCTGCAGCGCTTCAGCAGCTCGGCCATAAGCAGACCGGAGCCTGACCCTACCTCAAGCACACGGTCAAATATGCAGGCAGGCTCCTCACGGCAGACCATGTCAGCAAGCTCTTCAGCCATCATTTTCTGGACTACAGCATTGCCCGCATAGCTCCCAAGTGTTCTGCAGAACCTTTGCCGGACAAGCTCCTTGTCTATTTTTATCTGCTGAAGCATGCGAGAACCTCCTGCAGATTTCTGAAATAAAAAAAAGGGAAATGAGGCATATCGGCAATAACAGTTTGAGGAACTCCTTGCCATGCATTGAGCTGATGCTCCGGGGGAAACACGCAATCCCGTCCGCCAATGACAGCATGATTGTAGTGCCACGCGGCACTGCTTTTTATATTTTCGTTCAGCATATGGTCCTGCAACCGCTCAAGCTCTCTGAGCTGATCAGCGGTTTCTCGTTCCGGCGACATGCAGGAAAAAAGCTCAAGAGCTTCACGGGAACCGCACATCCTTCGGTTGAAACGGTGGCGATTTTCTTCGGAATAGGTTGAAATCGTTGCCTGAAAGATTTCTGGAGGAATACCTTTGACCGGGTCTACCGGATGAAGGGTCCCGTTGATGGCAAGAGCCCGTTCTATCGGGGGCAGTTCAGTATGCTGCGCCGCCCACACACCGAAAGACCACGCTACAACCGTTATGCGGGAATAACGGCTTATTCCGTTCAGAAACCCGGGCTCACACTCCAGCGTATGGTAATCGTAACAGGAGAGAATATCCTGGGACAAACCTGCAGAAAGCGATTCACGCAAAAGCCAGGCGGCAACACGGTGGTCCATTCCCCAGCCGTTGAAGAAAACGAGAAGCTCTTCGGCTCCCTCTTTTCTTAGCCATGCTGTTTTCATGATATCGTTATCCTCCGATAATTTCAGGTATTCGTGCAATATCTTCCCACTGCAGGGTTGAGCGCAGAGAGATGCGGATACGGGCACCTTTCTCCGGAACCGTAGGAGGGCGAACCGGCATACAGAGAAATCCGGCATCTTTTAACCGTTCGGCAAGGGCTACGGCAAGGTCATTACCACCGGTAATGACAGGAACGATATGACTTTCGCCCGGCACATCAAAACCTCGTCCGGTCAGTTCATGTCGAAGTCTGGCCGCGAGCTGCAGCAAAGCTGCTCTCTCTGAAAACATTGAAACCTGCCGCTCAAGAGTGAGGAGGCTCCAGCCGAGAATAACCGGCGGCAGGGCTGTAGTGAAAATAAATGAGCGCATGGTATTAAGCAGGTACTCCCGTACAAGAGAACTCATCACGGCAAACGCTCCTGTAGATGCAAGAGCTTTGCCGAAGGTTCCGGTAATGATATCGATCTGCGGCACCATCCCAGATGCTTCACACAACCCGAGACCGTGCTCTCCGAACACCCCGACACCGTGCGCCTCATCAACAATAAGAAATGCCCCGTATTTCTCTTTCAAAGCAACAAGCCTCGAAAGGTCGGCCAGATCGCCATCCATGCTGAACACCGATTCAGTGACGATAAACATCTGGCGGTACCTGCCTTGAGCCCCCGCAAGCAGCTCTTCAAGATGATCATAGTCAGCGTGACGGTAACGCTGATAGGGAGCTTCAGCAATCTTCATCCCGTCAATAATGCTCGCATGGTTCAATCTGTCGCTCAGCACCAGATCGTGACGGTTGCAAAGCGCTGGAAGAATTCCGATGTTGGCATGATAGCCGCTGTTGAAAACCATGGCGGACTGCCTATTGTAGAGAGCTGCCAGTGCGTTTTCCAGCTGATCATAAAGAGGATGATTGCCTGTCAGAAGACGGGATGAAGAGCTGGTCATGGCATGCGAACTCAGCCTGAACTCACGCAAATACCCTTCAAGCAGAGCCGTGTCATCGCCAAGACCGAGATAATCATTCGACGAGAGGTTCAAAAGCCTCCTGCCGTTCACTTCAATATCCTTGCCGAGACGGGCCGTAATATCAGGAAGAACCCTGTAGCGGTCAAGGCTCTTAAGCTCCTCAAGCTCCTCACTGATACGATCATAAAAAAGCATTGATCGGCTCCCTCAGTTAAAACTTGCAATCTGAGCCGCAAACAGACGATCTTCAGCAATCTCCCTGCCTCGAGTAGTCAGATAACCTCCGGTAAGATAACCGTTAGCTCCCGACAGCATCAAAAGACCCTGAAAATCTTTCATGATTGTTTCACGACCGGCAGCAAACTTGATGATTTTATGAGGATGCGCAAGACGGCAGATTGCAAACGCTTTCACAATATCGGCAACGGAAACCGGCTCACTTCCTTCAAGCGGCGTACCGTTTATCGGAACAAGTATATTGAGAGGAATGACGGAAACGTCAAGCTCCTGCAGTGCAAAAATCATAGCTATACGATCCTTCATCGACTCTCCGACACCCATAATCCCTCCGCAACAGACGGAGATATTGTTCTTTCGGAGCAGCTTTATAGTCTCGATCCGCTCTTCAACCGTATGGGTATCAGCAATGAGGTCATGGTATCGGTCAGGCGCAACCTGAATGTTGATGTTGTAATGAGCTATGCCATGAGCAGCAAGAGCTGAGGCCGGCTCTTCACCCAGCACACCAAGTGAGGCACAGACATGCAGTTCAGGTAACTCCTTATGCAGCCGCTTGATCATGGCAAGCACCTTCTGAAATTCCGGTGTTATTTTTTTATACCCGTAACCACTGGTGACAATACCGAAATGAGAAACGCCCTCCGCTATACAGTTGCGCGCTTCAATAAGCACAGCCTCTTCATCGACAAGATCATAGACCTCAACATCAGCGTGATTATGCCGGGACTGAGCGCAGAATTTGCAGTTTTCTCCGCAAACTCCCGATTTGGCATTCATGATGGAACATGCGTGAAGTGATTCCGTGCCGTTTGAGTAGCGGTTTTTGACCTTGTTTGCAAGAGCGGCAAGGTCAAGCGCAAGCTCACCCGGAAGATCCGCCAGAAGAAGCGCTTCGGCAAGGCTGATCGGCTCGCCGGTTTCGAGCACACGATATGCTGCTGCAATGTGAGGATGAAGGGTCATGGTATCCATAAGAGTAAATGGTTGTTATTACGTATAATTTTCTTTGTGCAGATGGGCTTCTCCCGATGAAATAAGGATAGTCTGCCCGTCTGCACCATCAAGCATCAGCTCACCGCCGCGTGCAATCCCACAAACCGTTCCGCTGATTGTCCGCTTCAGCTGATCAACAGTAACCTGCTTCGACTGAAGCAGTGAATAGCGTTCGAGATAGGGGAGTATAAAACCTAGATCATCCTCTTGAAGCCACGCATCATAGAGTGGCTCGAAATTGTTCAGAAAAGAGGCAAGAAGCTCAGGTCTCGAAAACAAAGATCCTGTCTCTGCAAAAAGTGAGGTTGCACTGTCCCGCAACTCAGGCGGCATCTCCGACTGGTTGACATTGATACCGACACCTACAACAACAAAGTGGGTAAAATCAGGCTCTGACTGCATTTCGCACAGTACCCCGCACACCTTTCTGCCATTGATAAGAATATCATTCGGCCACTTGACCATCGGGACAATACCGGGAACAATAATGCTCAAAGCATGATGGATTGCTGCGGCCACAAGCAGCGTGAGCTGAGGCACCCGGATCGAGGGAAGCTCAGGGCGAAGAATCAATGAAAAATAGAGATTGACCCCCGAAGGCGAAACCCAGGTCCGGCCCATTCTGCCGCGCCCACCGGTCTGAGAGTCAGCAGCGACAACACAGCCTTCAGGTAAACCATCACTGGCCAGAGACTTTGCAACTATATTGGTGGATGCAGTAACCCCGTGATAGAGGATTTTTCTTCCGAACCGGCGGGTGGTCAAAAACGGTGAAACTTCAGCATCGACAGGCCGTCCTGTAAGGCTCATCAATCGATACCCGCGCCCTGTTACGGCATCAACATGATAACCTTCAGCACGCAACAGCTCAATATGCTTCCAGACCGCACTTCTGGTAATACAAAATTCACGGCAGAGCTCTTCGCCCGACAAAAAATCACCGGCTTTCGACAATCGATTTAACAGCTTGGCAGCAACATCATTCATAAGAGGAACGTAGAGAACAAAAAAAGCGAAATGTCAACCTATATGATCAGACTGGTTGACAACTTCACAATATAAAAAAAAGGCGCTCATCCGCGCACCTCTTTCAGTGTAACTTTTCTTACTCGGCAAGGGCAGCCATGCTTGTTGTTTCATAATTTTTACGAAACGCCAGCACTCCCTTGAAAATACCATAGGCAATTTTAGTCTGTACCTGACGATCCCGAAGCATCTTCTCCTCCGCCGGATTGGACAGGTATCCCACTTCCACAAGAATGCTTGGCATTGAAGGTGTCCACAACACCATAAAGCCCGCCTGACGAACGCCTCGGGCATTGTTGACCGACTGGTGGTCTACCGGTTTGACAATATACTGGGCAAGGGAGGTCGACTGCTTGGCAAATGCATTCTGGGCCATGCTGCTCATAATAAGATGCTCCTCAGAAAAGCCTTTGTACTGCTCCTGAAAGTCATCTTCCTGACGGATCACCGAGTTTTCAATCATTGCCACATCAAGAGCCGCCTTGTTTTTATGAGTCCCAAGAATGTAAACCTCCGAGCCTCGGGCGGTCCGGTTCGTACTTGAATTGCAGTGTACGCTTATAAACAGCTTTCCCCCTCCCTGGTTCGCTATTTTCCCGCGCTCGTGCAGAGGAATGAAACGATCATCCTTTCTTGTATAAATCACATTCACTTCCGGCCATTTCTGGGCAATAAAAGTCCCGAGATCGTGAACGACATTCAAAGCCACATCTTTTTCACGAATGCCGGTAAAGCCGATAGCTCCGGGGTCCTTTCCACCATGACCGGCGTCAAGCACAATGGTATTAAGCTTCCACTTTTCCACATCACGGCTGAGTACCTGGGCAATCTGCAGCTCCTTCTCTTTTTTCCGGATTTCCTGCACATCAGCCTTGCTGCGAACATAGAGAACATAACGGTTCTTTTTTTTATCGCGATGAAACTCCACAGAATTAATCACATAGGACTTATTGTCGAGAGCCACAGTAAATTGCAGACTGCCTTCGGTAAACTGTTTCGGAGTTATCGCCTTGACTACTCCACCGCTGAATATTTTTGACAGGGTATTGACATCACAAGATGCTTTTTCCAGAGTAAAATAAACATACCCTTCGGCGTCAGGCTTCAGCAGCGAAGATTCGGTCGGGTGGCCGGAAGCGGTAAAGCTTATGATCGCTCCATTTGCCCGTTTTTCAATCTCGATGCCGCTTATCACCGTTGAACCGTCAGCGGCGGGCGTGCTGAGGGGAGGAACTGGAGGCGGCTCATCACCTTTAACAAGCCCGATCATCCCGACAGATTCACCAAAGTGCTTCCCGCCGAACCACGCGTTTATCATTCCGGATGAATAATTATAGCCCACCTCCCGGTCAAGCCAAACGGTAAACAGTCTGCACGCCTGATTGACCGGCAGATATATCCTTGACTGCAGTGAAGAAGGCGCACTCTGCAGCTGAATAATTCTTTTTGGATGTTCCGGATCCTTTGAGACAACCTTCGCAAAATTATTATTGATCATCACCGTACAGGAGCTTCCGGGAACAACGAGAGCCTCCTCAAGCACAAGCGCCCCCTCTTCCTGATGAAAGCTCAACCGCAGAGCCCTGGCCATTGATTCAAGATCAATCAGAAGAGTACCCCCGTCTCTGCGGGCAAGCACCTTGATTGTATAACCCTGATCTTTTCCTGTGGTAACATGGAGCGGCACTGTTGTCTGTCCCGCCTGGGCAGAAGGGGCCGCGTCAAGAGTCCCTGACAAAAGCATAAAAAGAAAAACTGATATCAGAACGGAGAAACGATAATAAAGACGGAGCAAAGATGAATGCATAAGTTCAAAAGCATTTTTTTCCTGTAAGAGTATGGCCGAACCCAATAATAATAAAATATATTTTTCTGAACCGTAGAAGCGGGCTTTATAATAGAAAAGGACCTATTTCTGCCCGAAGTCACAGGCTTTATATACTTCGTGCCATTGGTAAAATTTGTTTTTTGCTCTTCAAAACCTATCTTTTTCAAAATTTAATTGTAACGCTCTTACTACCGGGACTGATCTATGGCTTTAAAAACATCAACACCATCTGCCAGAAACAGGACCCTGATTGTTGTCGAATCCCCCTCAAAGGCGAAAACAATAAATAAATACCTTGGCGATAAATATACAGTGTTCGCCTCCGTCGGTCATATCAAGGATCTTCCGAAAAAAGAGATCGGCCTCGATTTTGACCATCATTACGAACCCCGTTATGAAATCATTCCCGGAAAGGAAAAAGTTGTCAGGCAATTAAAAAAACTTGCGGCTGAAGCTGACGAAATTCTCATAGCAACTGACCCTGACCGCGAAGGAGAAGCCATTGCCTGGCATATCTCCAACGAAATTGGAGAGACAAAGAAACCGGTATTCCGGGTTCTTTTCAACGAAATCACCAAAACCGCCATCATCGCGGCCATTGGGGAGCCTCGACAGATTGACTACCGCCTTGTGCGCTCCCAGCAGACCCGTCAGGGCCTCGATAAAATCGTAGGCTACAAGATCAGCCCGTTTTTGTGGAAAGTGGTTCTGCGGGGACTTTCAGCCGGACGGGTACAGTCCGTAGCACTCCGCCTGATCTGCGAAAGGGAGGCCGAGATCACCCGCTTCCAGATAGAGGAGTACTGGACCATTGCTGCAGATTTTGTAACTCCCGGAAAAGAGAGCTTCAGGGCAAGACTGGTCCGCTTCGAAGGGGAAAAACCTGAGATAACCAATCAGGACAGGGCTGAAGCGATTACAGCTCTCATCAGGAAAGGTAATTTTTCGGTCACTGAGATCGCTCCCCGCACCCAGCAGCGCAAGCCGCCGTTTCCATTTACCACTTCGCTGCTCCAGCAGGCTGCGTCAAACCAGCTTGGCTTCGGATCGCAAAGAACCATGCGTGTTGCCCAACAGCTTTACGAGGGAATTGATCTCGGTTCTGAAGGCGCTGCCGGTCTGATCACCTATATGAGAACCGATTCAACGCGAATCGGTGCCGAAGCAATAGTCCAGGCAAGAGAGTATATCGAGACGCAGTTTGGAAAGGCGTATATCGGTTTCGGAGGAGCTGCAAAAGCAGGAAAAAATTCCCAGGATGCCCACGAAGCGATTCGACCCACCTCGATATCAAAAAGACCTGAACAGCTGAAACAGTACCTTTCAACAGATCAGTATAAATTATATGAATTGATCTGGAAGCGCTTTCTTGCCGCCATGATGGCTCCTGCCAAAATTGAGCAGACCAGAGTTGACGTTGAGGACTCCCTGCAGAAATTCCAGTTCAGGGCAACCGGCAGCAAGGTTCTGTTTCCCGGCTTCATGCGCGTCTTTGACGACCAGAAGGAACTTGATTACGAGGCCCAAGTCTCCACAAAAGAAGATATAGAAAAAGAGCCGGCAGTAAAGCTGCCCGAACACATAGCGGTGAGCGACCCCCTTGCCATTGCCGATCTCGACCAGAGACAGAGCTTTACCCGCCCTCCGGCACGCTACAGCGAGGCTACGCTGGTAAAGGATCTCGACCATTTCGGTATAGGGCGGCCATCAACCTATGCATCTATTTTTTCAACGCTTCAGGACCGCCGCTATGTTGAGCTTGAAAAGAAAAAAATCATTCCCACAGAACTCGGCAAGGATGTCTCACTGATTCTGGTTGCCAATTTTCCTGAGCTTTTCAATGTAGGCTTTACCGCTTTCATGGAGGATGAACTCGATAAAGTTGCCAGTGGAGACGACGAATACGAAAAAGTGCTCGACAGTTTCTACAAACCGCTTGAAATCGCACTCAGCCTGCGCAAAGATGACCCGATTATTCCTCAGAACAGCGAAACCGCCACCTGTGATAAATGCGGAGTCGGGCAGATGACAATCAAGTGGACCGCCAGCGGTAAGTTTCTGGGCTGTTCATGCTACCCGAAGTGCAAAAACATCAAAGCCATAAGCACAAACAAGGAAAAGCCGAAAGATACTGCCATTCTATGTCCTTCCTGCAAAGAAGGACACATGCTTCTCAGAAAAGGCCGGCTCGGCGCTTTTCTCGCCTGTTCCAACTACCCGAAATGCAATACACTGCTGAATCTCAACAAACAGCGCCATATAGAACCACTGAAAACCCCTCCGGTACTCACCAGCCTTGTCTGTCCGAAGTGCGGATCCCCGCTCTATCTCAGAAGCGGAAAAAGGGGGCTCTGGCTCGGCTGCTCAAAATTTCCGAAGTGCAGGGGACGGCTTGCATGGAGCACGCTCGACGAAACTGCCCACAATCACTGGGAAGCAATCATGGTCGACCACCTGAAAGCTCATCCTGCAGTGATGCTCACCATGACTGACGGCAGCCCGGTACCCATGACCACTCCGGTAGACGATATCATCCTCAAAGCAGAAGAGTCCGGGCTTATTGCTCCAGTTGTTCAGGAGCCCTCGGAAGTCACTGCATAAAAAGAGCAATGCGGTAGACTGCAAAAGAGAGTACCCAGGCTACCGAGAGAGAATAGACGGAATAAAGAAGCACAGGGCGCCAGCGCCCTACCTCTTTTTTCATCACGCCGATTGCCGCAACACAGGGAATATAGAGCAGAACAAACACCATGAGACTCAACGCTGTGGCCCGGCTGAAAGAGGGATCGCTCCTGAGGATTGATTTAAGCTCCTTAGGCGCTCCATCGCTTTGTCCTATAGAGTAGATCGTCCCCATGGTGGAAACGACAACCTCTTTTGCCGCCAGCCCGGTTACAAGGGCAATACCGATGCGCCAGTCAAAACCAAGCGGCCTGATCAAAGGTTCAAGCACTTTACCTGCCCTCCCTGCCAGAGAGTACTCAAGCTGCTCAGACTTTATACGCACATCGAGCACCTTCTTCCGGGCATCTTTTTCCGCTGCACTGACGCTGCTTCCGGCAATACGCGCTGTTTCGGCAGCAAGCGCAGCATCAAGAGCCGGCTGATGAGGATAATTGCTTGCGGCCCAGATAATGATAACGGCACTTAAAATAAGCGTTCCTGCCTTTTTGATATACATAAGCGCCTTCATCTTCGCCTGAAAGAGCACAGAGGAGAGTGTCGGCCAGCGATAAGGAGGCAGCTCCATCACAAACGGTTCAGAATCGACTTTAAGGATGGTTGATTTCAGCAGCCACGCGGTCCATAGCCCGACGGCAATGCCCAGAAAATAAATACCGAACATCACGTTGCCGGCCACTGCCGGAGCAAAAAATGCAGCAGAAAGCATGACATAAACGGGAAGTTTGGCGCCGCAGCTCATAAAGGGAATAATCATGATGGTTACAAGCCTGTCCGTCTGGCTTTTCAATGTCCTTGTCGCCATAATGGCAGGGATTGAACAGCCGAACCCGGTTATCAGGGGTATAAAAGATTTCCCATGCAGACCGAAACGATGCATAACCCTGTCAATCACAAAGGCCGCACGAGCCATGTAGCCCGACGCCTCAAGAAAGGAGAGTCCAATGAAGAGAAGAACAATATTCGGCAGAAAAATCAGGACGCCTCCAACCCCGGCAATAACCCCGTCAACAACGATGGATCGAACGGTATCATTGTGGAGAAAAGGAGCTATAGCGGAAGCCGCTGAACTGAAAAACAGTGCGAGCCAGCCAGTAAAAAAAGCACCGACAGTAAAGGTCATCTGAAAAATCCCCCAGACAACCAGTAAAAAAACAGGCAGCCCGAGCACCCTGTTGAGCACAACCATGTCGATATAATCGGTTACCGAAGCCCGTCCTGCTTCGGGCTGGCGGACACACTCCTTTATTGCTCCGTGAATAAAAGAGTGCCTGTCTTCGGTAATGAGAATCTCAGGCTCTGAATCGTGCAGATGCTCAGCCTCTCTTATTGCATCCTGCAGAGCAAGCTCGACTTTCACCCAAACCGGATACTGCTGTACCTGATGATAAACCTCCCTGTCATTCTCAAGGAGCTTGATAGCCAGCCATCGTGCATTATAAAGGCCAAGCTCCTTCTGGTAAGAGAGAAGCGAGGTAATTTTATCTACCGAAGCTTCAAGTTCAGCTCGAAAGAAGAGCTTGTTTTTGCGAATCCTGATATCTTTTTGAAAAACCCTTATGACATGATCAAGCAGAGAATCAAGTCCGGTTTTCTTTTTAGCCGAAGTCGGAATAATATGACATCCGAGAAGCGCCTGTAACTGCTTCATTTCAATGGTAATCCCCTTTTCCTGCACCTCATCGATCATGTTCAGCGCCACAATAAAATCAACCTCAAGCTCCATAAGCTGCGTTGTCAGCAGCAGATTTCTTTCAAGGTTAGGCCCCTCAACAACATTGACGACAACATCAGGCCGCTCCTTGATCAGATACTCTCTTGTGACTATCTCCTCAGGGGAGTAAGGGGTAAGCGAATAGGTCCCGGGAAGATCGACAACACGGATCCGGTATCCCTTGTAGTCAAGATACCCCTCATGCTTTTCAACGGTAACGCCGGGAAAATTTCCCACTTTCTGATGAGCGCCGGTCAGGGCGTTGAAAAGGGAGGATTTTCCGCAATTCGGATTGCCGGCAAGCGCGATGCTGATCTCTCTGATCTCATTCATGCCTTGCCTCCCATCCCCAGAACTGCTTTGCCGCCGGGCACGTTGTGCCATCAACCAGCATACGCACCATAACCCCGTCAGCCTCATTTTTTCTCAGGGCAAGATAAAGGCCCTTGAACACGATCTCCATTGGATCACCGAACGGAGCAACTCTAAGCACCTTGAATCTGGTTCCTTTTATCAGTCCTAAATCCATAATTCTGCGCCTTATTGCACTTTCCGCCTTTACCGCCGTAACTTCAGCTTTATCACCGACTTTCAATTCCGATAACCGCATACACAAATCTCCCGCCAAAACAGTAAAAAAAAACAGGATTAATTATAACCTAAATCAACAATCTCCGCACATGAATAATTGCATGCATTTTGTCATGCGTCCGGATAAAATAGCACGTTCAATAGTAATGCCCCTTTGAAAAGGGGAAGAGAGAGTTAAAAAGAATAAGAAAAAGGGGCTAACCGTGTGCGGCAGGTATGCCGGGGAATGGAGGCCAGCCCATCGCAGTTCCTCCTATCAGATGGCCGTGAATATGAAAGACACTTTGCATGGCATCTTTTCCATTGTTGAAGACCAGCCTGTACCCAGACTCCTTTATGCCGATTATTTCGGCCACTGTTCCGGCAGCAAAAAGAATATGAGCGGCTATGGCTTCATCTTCCGGAGTCAATGCACTAAGCGAGGAAATGTGTTTCAGCGGAATGATCAGCACATGCTGAGGGGCTACGGGAGTAATATCCCGGAAAGCCAGAACATGATCGTTACGATAGACAATCTTTGCCGGTATCTCACCGCGTACAATACGGCAGAACAAACAGTCAGAATTCTGGTGCGTCATACAGTCTGGTTTTCTTGAAACTTGTTAAAGTTTTATTCTCAGTAAAAAAACAAGAGTGCAAAGAGGAAACATCACTCTGCGGGTGAGGGCTCTTCAGATTTACCGTCTTCCGTCTCGGGATTTTCGGATAACCTTGTTGCCAGCACCTTGTCAATCCTCTGTCCATCAAGGTCGACAATTTCAAGAGTCCAGTGCTCCCAGGTCATTATGTCACCGGTTCTCGGCATTCGGCCGAGCAGCCACATCATCAGGCCGCTGAGAGTATGATAGAGTCCTTTATCCTCCTCCGGCACACCTTTCAGCTCAAGGGTATCTTTAAGCTCAGGAACAGGAATAAGGCCATCGAGCAGCCAGGAACCATCCTGACGCTGAATAGCCCATGAATCCTCAAGATTGTGCGGAACAAACTCACCGGTTACCGCTTCAAGCATATCCTGAAGGGTGACAAGCCCCTGAATTTCACCATACTCGTCAACCACAAAAACCATCTGGGTGCCGGACGTTCTGAAATGATCAAGAAGCTCCATACCTGTAAGGGTTTCCGGCACATAGACGCAGGGTTGCAATTGCGAGGTGAACTCCGTAAGCCGGCCTTTCAGCGTCTTCGATAACAGCTGTTTGGCATTGACAACGCCGAGCAGAGATTGCAGTCCGCCATTGCAGACCGGAAACCGCGAATGCTCCGACTCTGTCACTCTGCTGATATTTTCCTCAAGGGGGCGTGAAACATCCAGAAAAATAATATCCGCTCTTGGAACCATAAGTGTACCGAGTTGCCGGTCATCAAGACGGAACACATTGCGGACCATCTCATGTTCGTGCTGCTCAATCACTCCGGCTTCTGACCCCTCCTCGAGCATCGCATGAATCTCTTCCTCCGTAACGCTCGGCATAGCCTGCGGGTGCTTACCCATCAAACTCAGAATTGCATCCGTCGATGCCGTAAGCAGCCGGCCGAAAGGACGCGTTATCGTTGAAAGCATACGCATGGGACGGGCAACCAGACACGCAATGCCTTCCGGATTAAGAAGCCCAAGCCGCTTGGGAACAAGTTCGCCTATAACAATGGTGATATAGGTAATGGCAAGTACAACAACAACCGTTGAAATAATATGACTTATTTCCGGTTCAATGCCGAGAGTCTGAAGCTTGATAGCCAATGGGCCGGCAAGAACGCCTTCACCGACAATACCGTTGAGAATCCCTATAGAGGTAATGCCTATCTGGATGGTCGAGAGAAAACTTGAAGGCTCCTGGCCAAGCTTCATGGCAACAGAAGCAGATTTTTCACCATCCTCGGCAAGCTTGGAAAGACGGGAGCGCTTAGCAGTTACAAGCGCAATTTCCGACATGGCAAAAAGGCCGTTAACAATAATCAGAAAAAAAAGCAACAATACGTCCATACATTCGGGTTTGAACCTTTCGGGATGAGAGACCACCAACACATTACCTGCAGGATTTACACACTGCAGGATCCCTTAAAGTTCTGTTCTTACGCCATTAATCAATTTCACTATGCTACCAACTACACTTTTATTCTGCTAATTCCAAACACTTGACAATCTGTTCACTTTGCAGCAGAAAAAAACGTCTTGACTTTCGCAATGAACTGATTTTCCGTCAGCCGGTCACAGGCTTCAACTGCAACCTCTTTTTTGTGCATCTCACCAACCTTTGCGATCTCTTTTGCAAGCTCTATTTTTGCCTCACCAGGACCGAAAACGGCAATTCTATCAGAATCTTTCAGTAAACAGATCACCTGCTGATAATAGGCGTGATACTGGTGTTTGCGACGCTCTTCATCAATATGTTCATTCGAAACGCTCTGCGCGACACTCGTTCCTCCCGATTTCCAGCCTCCTGAAGGTTTATGATGAGGTTCGGCACTGGACGCAACGTGCCGAACAACACTCTCCCCTCCTTCAATTGAAACCAGAATGGCGTCCTTGTGATCAATCCAGAGTCCTGTGTTTTTTTTCATGGTCTGAATCTCCTGAAGTTATAACTCCAATGAAACTAAAATAACAGATTTTCAATCCAAAGAATTCACTCACTCCACAAAGATACGCAATACTTGGCGTTTCTTGTATTCTCCCGATAGCTCATAGAGCTTATAACATCTATTGAACAACATCCATAATGAAACAAGGTTGTCATACTGAGAAAAAGCGACGTATCTATCGCCCGCTGCCCTTTATTATCCGGCAACCTGGTCTTTGAGGGTTTTGCCTACTTTGAAATTGACTGCGGTTCTTGCCGGTATCTGGATTGCAATGCAGGTTGAGGGGTTGCGGCCTGCGAAATGATTTTTTTGATCTGTCCGATAAACTGCGGTCGGACAGTGATTGCTGAATCTTTCATTTCATAATCTTTTTTTCCAATAGTGCTAGCTGCCGGCACAATATACATATATTATACTTTCACCGAATAATTAACCCTGCTTGTATGAAACACTCAAGAGATCCTTCGCTTTCAGCTCAGAATGACAAGTATTAGGTTATACCGAACAATAGTAATATTTTACGCGCTGTTTTGCCGTAAAAAAGAAATAGCCCGCATCTCAAAATTGAAATGCGAACTATAAACTTAAGGTTGTCATACGGAGCGAAAGAGAGGTATCCTCCCAATCCTCACTCAGCTCATGAGACTATTCTGAAGAGGGATATCCCGTTGAAAGCAATTGCATTACAACTGATGAGCAACGGACAGACTCTCTCTGTTAGAGAGAGTCCTGTACAATCTTTTCCTTTTCGGCAAAAAGTTTTGAGCCGAGAAACTCCCGGTTCATCCGGGCGATATTGGATACTGAAATTCCTTTGGGACATTCAGCTTCACAGCCGTAGGTATTGCTGCAGTTGCCGAAACCGAGATCATCCATGCATGCAACCATCTTCTCTACCCGCTTGGCCGCCTCAACCTGGCCCTGGGGAAGGAGAGCAAGATGAGATACTTTTGCCCCGATAAAGAGCATTGCCGCTGCATTTGAACAGGCAGCAACGCATGCGCCGCAGCCGATACAGGTGGCAGCGTCAAACGCTTCATCCGACTTCTCTTTCGGCACAGGAATGGTATTGGCATCAGGCACGCCACCGGTATTAACCGAAACATAGCCTCCTGCCTGAATGATTTTGTCGAACGCACTCCGGTCAACAATCAAATCACTGATGACAGGAAAAGCTTTAGCTCTCCATGGTTCGATATGGATGGTATCGCCATCCTTGAACGAACGCATGTGCAGCTGGCAGGTGGTTACCCCTTTTTCAGGCCCATGAGGACGGCCGTTGATGTAAAGGCTGCAGGTGCCGCAGATACCCTCCCGGCAGTCGTGGTCAAAGGAAACAGGATCACCGCCACTCATGATGAGCTTATGGTTCAGGGTATCGAGCATTTCGAAAAAAGAGCTGTCAGGTGAGATGTCCGTCACATCGTATGAAACCATCTGCCCTTTGGCACCTGCTCGTTTCTGTCTCCAGATCTTCAGCGTAAAATTCATAATAACCTGTTATTTATAGCTCCGCTGGGAGAGCTTGATCTCGTTGAATTGAAGTTCCTCACGGTGCAACTCAGCCGCAGCATCACGTCCCTTGTATTCCCATGCACCGACAAATGCGAATTCATCATCGTTGCGAAGCGCTTCGCCTTCGCTGGTCTGGTACTCGTCCCTGAAGTGTCCTCCGCATGATTCCCTGCGCTGAAGGGCATCACGCACCATGAGTTCACCAAGATCAATAAAATCGGCGACCCTGCAGGCTTTTTCAAGCTCGGGATTATACTCATCCAGTCCACCGGGAATTTTAACCCCCTCTGCAAACTCTTTGCGAAGCTCGGCAATGAGATAGAGCGCTTCGTTCAGTCCAGCCTCATTTCTCGCCATTCCGCAATACTCCCACATGATCTTGCCGAGACGGCGATGGTAATGATCGACGGGCTGCTTTGCGCCACTGTTTTTTATGGCCTTCAGGCGGTCAGTGACAGCATCGGCTGCAATATTGAATTCAGACGATGCGGTATCAAAACGGGGAGTATGAATCTCAGCAGCCAGATAGTTGCCGATGGTATAGGGAAGTACAAAATAACCGTCTGCAAGACCCTGCATAAGTGCTGATGCGCCCAGACGATTGGCTCCATGATCGGAAAAATTGCACTCACCGATCGCATAGAGACCTGGAATGGTGGTCATCAGTTCATAATCAACCCAGAGGCCGCCCATGGTATAATGAACTGCCGGATAGATCATCATCGGCGTTTCATAAGGGCTCTCTGCAACGATCTGCTGGTACATCTGAAAAAGGTTGCCGTAGAGAGAGTCAATGGTGTCGTGACCCTTGCGCTTGATGGCCTCGGCGAAATCAAGATAGACAGCCATCCCTGTACTGCCGACTCCGAAACCTGCGTCACAGCGCTCCTTCGCAGCCCTTGATGCCACATCCCTCGGCACAAGATTGCCAAAAGCGGGATAACGGCGCTCAAGATAATAATCACGGTCAGCCTCCGCAATATCGGAGGGCTTTGCCTCTTTGTTCCTGAGCCGTTCAACATCCTTTAATTTAGCAGGAACCCATATCCTGCCATCATTGCGCAGGCTTTCGCTCATGAGGGTAAGCTTCGACTGAGCATCGCCATGCACCGGAATGCAGGTAGGGTGAATCTGTGTATACGCGGGGTTGGCAAACATCGCCCCTTTTCTATGGGCACTCCATGCAGGAGTCACGTTGGAGCCCATTGCATTGGTGGAGAGGAAAAACACATTGCCATAACCGCCATTAGCCAGAACAACGGCATGAGCAGCATGGCGCTCTATTTCACCGGTTACAAGGTTTCGGGTGATGATCCCTCGTGCCTTGCCATCGACAAGCACCATATCGAGCACATCGCGGCGATTGAAGAGCGTAACATTGCCTGATGCAATCTGGCGGCTTAACGCCCCATAGGCGCCCAGCAGCAGCTGCTGTCCGGTCTGTCCGCGAGCATAAAAAGTTCTTGATACCTGTGCTCCTCCGAACGAGCGGTTGGTCAATAGACCGCTGTATTCGCGTGCGAAAGGAACTCCCTGTGCCACGCAAAGATCGATAATCTGGTTACTGACCTCGGCAAGCCGATAGACATTGGCTTCACGCGCACGGTAATCGCCGCCTTTGATGGTATCGTAAAACAGCCGGTAGGCGCTGTCTCCGTCATTCTGATAGTTTTTCGCGGCATTGATTCCGCCCTGAGCAGCAATACTGTGAGCACGGCGCGGAGTATCCTGGTAACAGAAAACTTTGACATTGTACCCGAGTTGTCCGAGCGATGCAGCGGCCGAAGCCCCGGCGAGGCCTGTACCGACAACAATGATATCAAGTTTGCGTTTATTGTTTGGATTTACGAGCTTGCAGCCCGATTTGTAGGCAGTCCATTTTCCAGCCACCGGCCCTTCAGGGATTCTGGCGTTGAGGCGTGTCATTGAGGAGTGTTGTGAGTGTTGTTTTCAATGAATAACACAGTCGTCGATGCTTGTTATGTTATTTAAAAATAAGGAGATATATAGGAATAACACTGAAGCCCAGAGCAATCAGAACCGAATAGGCTGAGCCGGCAAACTTTACCGCTTCCATATATTTGCTGTGGTTCCAGCCGAGCGTCTGAAATCCAGACTGAATGGCATGATTCAAGTGAATGCCGAGAACAATGAAGCTGATAATATAGAGAAGTGAATACCAGGGAGTTGAAAACAGAAGCAGGGTGCGATGGTAGAAGTCGTGGCTTTCTATACCGGGCGGCGGAGCGATAATGCCGATCTTGATGAAGTAGAAATCGATAAAGTGCAGGAAAAGGAAGATGAAAACAATGATACCGGTATGAAACATGTACTTTGAAAAGAACGATGTTTCAGAGTTGTTCGGGCACGCATAGGCTGTTGGCCGGGCCGCGCGATTCTGCAAGGAGACCAGAATACCTAAGAGTATGTGGAGCAGAAAACCTCCGAAAAGAACAATCTCAAAAACTTTAATCGTCGGGTTTGTACCCATGAAGGTGGCCGCTTCGGTAAACATACGACCTCCGTCATCTTTCAACAGCATCAGATTGATGCCGAGATGCACACATAAAAATGTAACCAGAAAAAGACCTGCAAGTGCCATAAGCACTTTTTTGGTAATCGAGGAATACAAAAACATGGTATTCAATTACTGTGATTATTTCGATAAAAAAGAACAGTGGATTTTCTCCTGTGGCCCCCAATGTAAACTCCTCTTTTGTAACTTCCAATAAATATATATCGCATCACTGCACTAATCCACAAAAGCAACGGCTCTCAGGGGCGCTGCTTCTGCCTGTACGATTTTTAGTGGAAAGCAGAAAAAAATAAATGGGGAGTGCAAAAGCGAAGAGAGATCGGCAAGATTTTCAATAATGACCATCCCGCTCCGAAGTAGCAGCGAGTGAATAGCAAAATCAGCAGAATCCGGAGAATCAACCGAAATCATGTCAACGCCAATGCCTTTCAGATGAAAACCAGTCAACCACCGGGCCGCATCGGAAGAGAGAACAGCGTAGCCGGAGTAATAGTCCGGGGTGCCCCAGTACTGGCTCCATCCGGAATAGAGCAGCAGAAAGTCACACTCCTCTATGTGAGCTTTGTACCCCTGTATATCACCAAGGGTAATGATCCCGCCGGCTGACGCCCTAAGATCGATAGCGAAGCCTTTGCCCGTAAACCGGTCAAGACCGAGGGCATCAAGTGAGTTTCCTTCCGGCAGAATATGTGAAGGCAGATCAACATGAGTTCCCGTATGAGATGAAATAGTCAGCAGCTGTTCTGCATACCCATCATGTTCGATCGAAGAGAGCTGTTTAAATACTGGCTGCGGAGTACCGGGATAGCAGGGCATATCCGGCTCTATGGTCCGGCTCAAATCTATAATCCGCATCATCAGACCGCCAATGATTTTCGAGCGATCCTCCCTGAAACATAATCGATAATAGAACGCACCGCCTTCTCTTTTTCGCAATCACAAAATGTCTGATGTTCCGAACGCTCCAGCCACAGAATTGATTTTTCTGAAGAGTCAGTGGCAATGCTGTCGCAAAGTATGGTTGCACTTTCAGGAAGCACGGTACTCTCTCTGCGGTTATGCAGAATAAAAACAGGAACAGTGACCTTCTTCAACAGAGGCAGGGTTTTTTTGAGAAGGTCAAAAAATGAAACAACAGCGTCTGTCGGCACCCATGCATAGTGCGGAGCACACCCTTCATTGCTTTTGCGCGCATAGGGCTTAAGATCCCATTTTTTTATGACCCTGCTCACAATCGGCACCGCAAAATGCAGAGGACGTCCGGGAGCAAAAAGAGAGGCTAGTTTTATGGCGGGGGCAACAAGCACCAGCGAATCAATCTCGCTGCCGTACCTCACTGCAAGATTTATCGATAGAAGAGCGCCCATGCTATGGCCAATGATAATAACCCGCTCCGAGTGACAGCGAAGCTCTTGAAATGCCTTGTCGGCATCCTTCATCCATGCCTCCCAGGTAACGCCACGAAGCGCGTCGGGGGATGAAGCCCCATGCCCGGCCAGCTGAGGCATGAGAACCGGAATGCCAATTTCACATAGGGGCGTGTATAACGCTTTCACACTATCAAGCGTTGCAGTGAAACCATGAAGAATAAGAACGCCGAAAGAAGCTTGCTTTGCAGGTTGTTCAGCCATAAAATTTCAATAAATCTGCCACTACATAATCAAACAGCAGGCCTCATGAAGCCTTTAGGAATGAAACATACAGGTTATCAGGGAATTTCCCGTAAAATAGCTATGTTTAAAACAAATGAAACACAATTGTATAGAGATGATGCGCAGGATTATTCTGGCCGGATGCATAGTGCTGCCTCTGGCACTCAGTTCATGCACCTCAACACGCCCCCCTTCTTCAAAGGGAGACTATAGAGGTATTTCCCCGGAGGAGGCTTACCGGCTGGGGAAACTCAAAAACACCCCGTATATCATCAACGGCAGAGTATATGTACCCATGAACTACGAAGAAGCTGTCGCCTATGAGGAAATCGGCACCGCATCATGGTACGGCAAGGAAACCCTCGATCAGCATAATGGACAACCGACAGCATACGGGGAAACATTCGACCCCTCAAAACCAAGCGCTGCACACAAATACCTTCCACTCCCCGCCCTTGTAAAGGTGACAAACCTTACCACCAGGGCCTCAATTATAGTCAGGGTCAATGATCGCGGTCCATTTGTCGATGACCGGGTTATTGATCTGAGCGCTGAAGCCGCCAAACAGCTCGGGTTCTTCGAAAAAGGCACCGCAAAAGTCAAGGTCGAGGTTATCTCCCGCTGATAAGAGTTGTTGCAATCGACATTCAGGCTTCAGGCATTTCATCCTCCTCATACGCTTACCTGCTGACTGCTCAGCATGGCATTGAAGTTTTTGGCCTTTCTACCTTCCCAGTTACGCTTGTGATATGCGTAACCTGCAATAAGCGGGAGAGCTATGGTGGCTTCAGAAAAGACCATCTGCTCGTAAACCGTATCGACCTTGCCCCATGAGCTTGCCTCCTTGAGAGTCGAGCCTGAAAGCGCTCCGTCACGCTCATCGGCGACCGTAATCTGTACAGCGTAGGTGTGCATGGAAACATCTTCATATCCGAGCACCTCTGCAGCAACAACAATATCCTGTGTAAAGTTTTTTGGTACACCGCCACCGATCATGAAAATACCGGTCTTGTCATTCTCGATTTTGATTCTGGTCAATTCACGAAAATCCTTCACCGAATCAATCGCAACATGCCTCTCAGGATTGTTCCATTGATGGTTGACCAGTCCGAACCCGGCAGAGCAGTCAGAAAAAGCCGGGCAGAAAATCGGCACGCCTTTCTCGTAAGCTTTATACACAATGGAGTTTTTATCGTGGTTGTTTGCCTCGATATATTTTCCCATTTCAACAATAAATTCTCGCGAAGAGTATACGCCGGGCTGCATGGCATTGGCGATGGCAGCCGTTGTATCGTCACAGACCCGAAGATCATCCTCATCTATGTAGGTATCGTAAATGCGATCGATATGCAGCTCCCTGAGCGTGGCATCATCGATAAACGGAGTGCCCTGGTAATGACGGAATCCAAGTGCTTCAAAAAAGTCCTGATCAACAATATTAGCGCCTGTTGAAACAATCGCATCAACCATATGGTTATCGATCATGTCAATGATGACCTGCTTCAATCCGGCGCTGATGAGCGAGCCGGCGAGAGTAAGAATGACAGCACACTCCTTGTCCTGCTGCATGAGATCAACTATGGAGGCGGCTCTGGAAAGATTTCTTGCCTGAAAAGCTGTATCACCCATCTGCTCAACGAGAGAAACAATATTCAGCTTTTTAATATCGATATGGCGAACCGGCGCGCTTAATAACTCTTTTTTTCTCGTATCTGGCTGCATAACCGCTCCCGACCTGTTAAAAGTGACTAAATAAAAAAAGAGAGTAAGCTTACTATATCACACACTCAAATTACCGGATGCTGCTTCCTTCCGGATCTGACATGGTTGGGCAACCGAGTGTTGTATAGGACTTACTCTCTAATATATCAGTTTTCGAAAGCTTCTTATGTCAAGAACTTCAAAAACAAGTTCGATAATATAGCGCTATGAAAACAAAAAACAAATAAAGCCCTTTTATCTTTCTCTGAACTGTTATAACTTCTTGGGCATTTACAGCTTTAAACAATAACGCCCTTGACTGACCTGAATCAACCGCACGCTCCCCGGTCGAAACAGCAACAACTATCTTATGGCAACACAACGAATTTTAAGCGGGATGAGGCCCACAGGCCAGCTCCATCTCGGGCATTATACAGGAGCCCTTGAAAGCTGGGTTCAGCAGCAGAATCTCCTTGACGACAAAGGCGCGCATGTCTTTGAAACCTGCTTTCTCATTGCCGATTACCACAATCTGACCACCTCTCTTGAAACCGGTGAAATATATGCCAACACCCTTGACATGCTCGTCGACTGGCTGGCAGCCGGTGTTGACCCCGAAAAAAGCCCGGTATTCCGCCAGTCGCAAATCAAAGAACATGCCGAGCTCTTTCTGCTCTTCTCCATGCTCATCACCTCATCGCGGCTTGAAAGAAACCCTACGCTCAAAGAGCAGGTCCGCGATCTGAATATGGACTCTCTGGTTTACGGCCATCTCGGGTACCCTGTTCTGCAGGCCGCCGATATCCTTCTCTACAAGGGCAATGTGGTCCCTGTGGGCGAGGACCAGATCCCTCATGTCGAAATTACAAGGGAGATCGCCCGTAAATTCAACAACCACTACCCTCATCCAGTTATCGGCGATGTCTTTCCCGAGCCGGAACCTAAAATCACAAAATTTTCCCGGCTTCTGGGTCTCGACGGCAAGGCCAAAATGTCAAAGTCGCTCGGCAACACTATTCTACTTGCAGACGGACCTGAAGAGATTGTAAAAAAAATGCGCACAGCGGTAACCGATACCGCTAAAATCCGTAAAAACGATCCTGGCCATCCCGAAGTCTGCACGGTATTCAGCTACCATGCAAAGTTTTCATCCCCTGAAGAAGTCGCCGGCATTGATGCGGATTGCCGTTCAGGCTCTCTCGGCTGTGTGGACTGCAAAAAGCTTTGTGCCGCAAATATCTCGCTTGAACTCGCTCCGCTGATCGAAAAACGGCGCTATTATGAGTCGCAGATGGACCTTGTAAAAAATATTCTTCTTGAAGGAGAGGCAAAGGCAAAAGTCATTGCCCGCAACACCATGCAGGAAGTTAGAGCCGCCATGAAACTCGGCGAAACAAACTGATGCAACTATCTATGACCGGCATGCCCAGCAACAGCAGAACCGCCTTTATTTTTGATATGGACGGGGTTCTTACAGACAATATGCGATTCCATGCCGATTCCTGGGTGGAACTCTTTAAAGATTACGGCCTTGAAGGGCTCGATGCCCGGCGATACCTGGTGGAAACGGCAGGGATGAAAGGCCTTGATGTGCTTCGCTACTTTCTCGACCCCGATATCAGTGTGGCTGAAGCCGAACGTCTTACTGAACTCAAGGATTTCCTCTACCGCGTCAAGTCACGCGACCTCATCAAACCCATGCCCGGCCTCCCTGAATTTCTTCTTGCCGCAGATAAAAGAGATATCCGCCTTGGCATAGGCACAGGGGCCGGTCCCCGCAATATTGATTATGTGTTAGATCTATTGAAGCTGACAGACCGCTTTCAGGCCATTGTCAACCCCCATCATGTACCGAACGGCAAACCCCATCCGGATATTTTTCTGCGTGCCGCCGAACTTCTTGAGGTAGACCCGTCGGCCTGTATTGTTTTTGAGGATGCCATCCCCGGAGTGGAAGCTGCCAGAAAAGCGGGGATGAAATGCGTTGCCGTTACAACAACAAACAGTGCAGAAGCATTCAGCAGTTTCCCGAATATTATCCGGATTATCGACGATTTCAGAGAACTCTCGGTTGATGATCTTTGTACTCTTATCCATAAGAAGCAACCCGCGACCCTTTTATAAAAGAACCAGCATGCATGAATTTTTTCTTCCTGTCATCCAGAGCGCACTCAGCGGGGCAGGCATTGATACCCTGAAACAGATCATTATCGAACAGCCTGCCGACAAAAAGTTCGGCGACTTTTCGACCAACATAGCCCTGCTTACAGCAAAAGAGTTCAAGAGAAACCCTCGTGAACTTGCCCAGGAAATTATAGGTCATCTTGTTTTTCCGCCCGATACCATTGCTAAAATTGAAGTGGCCGGACCAGGGTTCATAAACTTTTATCTTACCTCCCTCTTCATCATGCGTTCGCTCCAGGAGGTGTTCAAGCAGGGCGACGCCTTTGGAAAAGGAACTGTCGGAACAGGGAAAACGGCGATTGTCGAATATGTCAGTGCCAATCCTACCGGCCCCTTGACCATTGGACGCGGCCGGGGCGGCGTACTGGGAGACTGCATTGCAAATCTTATCGAATCACAGGGGTACAAGGTTACCAGAGAGTACTATTTCAACGATGCCGGCCGGCAGATGCAGATACTTGGAGAGTCAGTCCGCCTGCGCTACCAGGAGCTGTGCGGCAGAACAATAGAGTTTCCCGACACCCATTACCAGGGCGACTACATCCGTGATATTGCTGCGGATATATACCACGAACACGGAACGGCTCTTGCTGAATCCGACGAAGTGCTGACCTTTAAAAACAGTGCTGAAACCGTGATTTTCAGCTCAATAAAAAAGACGCTTGAACGGCTCAGCATCACTCATGACTCTTTTTTTAACGAACACACCCTCTACACCCCCGACGAAGCCGGCATAACCGCCAACCAGAGAGTTATTGCAGCGCTGAGGGATAACGGGTTCATTGCCGAGTATGATGGGGCCACATGGTTTCTGACAACAAAGCTGGGACAGGAAAAAGATAAAGTTCTTGTCAAATCCTCTGGCGAACCAAGCTACCGCCTGCCCGATATCGGCTACCATATCTCCAAGTTTGATCGCAATTATGCAATGATCGTCAATGTATTCGGTGCAGATCATATTGATGAGTATCCCGATGTCATCGAGGCTCTGAAAATTCTTGGTTACGATACCTCCCGGATCAAAATCGCCATCAATCAGTTTGTGACAACGACCGTTGACGGCCAGACGCTTAAAATGTCCACTCGAAAAGGCAATGCCGACCTGCTGGACGATTTGATTGATGACGTCGGAGCCGATGCTACAAGGCTGTTTTTTATCATGCGCAGCAAAGACTCACACCTGAACTTTGATGTGGACCTTGCAAAAAAGCAGTCCAAAGAGAACCCGGTCTTCTACCTTCAGTACGCTCACGCCCGAATCTGCAGCCTCTTGCGCATGGCGCTTCAGGAAACCGGATTTGATCCCGCTTCAAGCCCCGATCACAACCTTCTTGAACTGCTCACCTCTCCGGCTGAACTGCAGCTTGGCTTCGCCCTGCTTGACTTCCCTGATATGATCAAAACAAGCGTGCGCCTGCTTGAGCCTCAAAAAATGGTTGAATACATGCATTCACTTGCGGAACTCTTTCACCGTTTCTATCAGGAGTGCCCGATTATAAAAGCAGAGCCCGATACCATGAAGGCAAGACTCTTTCTTTCACTGGCTACACGTCAGGTATTGCGCAACGGGTTCAGGATTCTCGGCGTTTCAGCTCCGGAATCAATGTAGGATGGTTCAGGAATGCAGGTAAAGGTCGTGCTCCCTGATATAGCGGTTCACCCTGGGGGGCAGAAATTCCGACACGCTTTGCCCGGCTGCAATAAGCTCCCTTATGTCGGTTGAAGAAACCTCGCAGGCAAAATCAATAACCTCTATTGATCCGTTCTGAAGTAAAGAATCGGGAGGCGGGGCACCGCCCTCAATTGACGCTCTTCTGAAGACCGCAATATCACACAGGGAAAACAGCATCTCATAATCCTTCCATGAAGGGAACTCCCTGAAGCTGTCCTCACCGACAAGGAGTGTCACCCTGTCGTCGGGATAGAGCCGGCGTACATAGTGCAAAAGATCAACCGTATACGAAGGCTGCTGTTTTTCAAGCTCCCATCCGCTTACCTGGCTGCATGATCCAGTGAGATTTATTTCCAGCGAGAGGCACTCCGCCATACGCTTCCGGTGTTCGTCAGAAGCGCTTCGATGCTGCTTGAAGGGATTATTGGAAACCGAGAGTAATATTCTGTCGATTTCGAGGAGCTCTCTGGCATAAAGACAGAGAGCGAGATGACCATTATGCGGAGGATCGAAGGTTCCGCCGAAAACCGCAAGATGCACGAGCGCTCTCCGGTCAGATTTTTTTGAGATTCTGACTTATTTTTTCTCTTGTCCCCTTCATCTCCTGCTGTTTTCCAGGATAGAGCTGCAAGTACTGGTCCAGTACCTGTCCTGCTTCAAACCATTTCTGCCGTTTTATCAACGCATCTATTTTTCCTGCCCATGCCTGCGGTACAAATCCGGTATCGGGGTAGCGCTTTAATATCTCGTCATAAAAAATGACGGCCGCCTTATACTTTTTAAGCTGAACATACTGCCTGGCAATAGAATAGGTGTTTTTTGCCAGTTTATTTCTCAGTTCAGGAATTGCCTTTTCAGCATATTTCAACGAATCGGTTTTAGCCAGTTCAGCTTTTGCCTTCGCATAACGCTCTTTATATGCCTGGTTCTCCGGATTGATCTTCAAAAGCTCCCTGTATGTCTCAACATCGCTTACCGTCTTTGAGTCATCCGGTGCGGGATAAAGATCCATATAGATTGAAAATTGATCAATGGCTCTCTTGGTTTCCTGCTGGTCAAGATCATAATTCGCAGAAAGCTTTTCATGTGATTTTGCAATCAGAAACTGCGCGGTTCGGGCATAAGCGGTAGAAGGCACCTGCTTCAAAAGCCGGGTAAATATATCTGAAGAGAGCAGATACTGGCCTGAATTATAATAGGTCTCGCCAAGGAGAAAGAGCACCTTATCCTCAAGAGCGGTTGCCCTGGAAGTGACAAGCAGAGCTTCAAGCGTGAAAGCCGCGCTGTCATAATCTTTTTCGGCATAGAGTTTTGCGGCCTTTGCATATCCTTCGGAAACAATAACCGCAGCGGTCGGGGCCTCAGCCGGCTTGGACGATGAACATCCTGAACTCATTAATACACCCGCAGCAAAGAGCATCGCAACTGAACGTGAACAAAATCTGGCAACCGGCATAGAGCAACTCCATTATCCTCTTTTTTAAAATCAGAACCATATAATACAAAACTGCCGAAAAAGAAACCCCAACTCTTTACGGCAATCACCCCAAAGATTTTTCAGTGCATTTTTGTATGACACCCGACAGATCTAAAGGGAACCCGCAGATACAATAGACAGGGACGTACAGAAAATATCTTTTGTGGAGCTTAGGGGAGTCGAACCCCTGACCTTCTCATTGCGAACGAGACGCTCTACCAACTGAGCTAAAGCCCCCTGATTATCAGCGCTGCATATTTTTTAAACAGTGCCACGAAAAATAATGCAAAAAAGTGTAAAAAAATAGCCTGCATAAGCAGGCTATTGCAATATCGAAACATTCAAGTCTTCACCCTGAGAGATTATACCCGGTTCAGGCAACAAGTGCCTGGCGGAACCTCTCCAGCTGATGACTGATGCTGCCATCAAAAATGGTATCACCGATTTTAACGGAGACGCCACCAATCAGGCGTTCATTTTCAGACATCTTCGGACGTATTTTCTTGCCGGTATAGACTTCAAGACGCCGAACCAGCTCACAGGACTGTTCGTCGGAAAGTTTCACTGCACTGGTAATATCAACATTGATTATCCCTCTTCTGTCGTCAAGAAGGATTTGAAACTCATCAATCATTTCAGGCAGAAGCCCTGCGCGTTTTTTCCTGCAGACAAGCTTTAAAAAAAGAAACATTTTATCCCCGATCGAATCCTTAAAGATCTCCTCAAAGATGTGAATTTTCTTATCGCCATTAACCAGAGGACTGCGCAACGCTTGAACAAGATCACGCGAATGCTCAAGAACAGCCTTAATCACCTGAAGCTCTTCAACAATCTGATCCAGAAAGTTACCCTCTTCAGCTGCAGAAAGAAGAGCGGAAGCATATCTTCGGCTTGTAATTACACTTGACATTTCGTGACCTGTTTCAGTTACGGTTTGTTGAAAGATCCTGAATCATGGTGTCGACGATCCTTTTCTGAGTATCTGCATCAAGATTGCTCTTGATAATTTTTTCAGCGCCCCTGAAGGCAAGATCAGCAACCTCATTTCTCAGCTCAGCAAGCGCACGGCGCTTTTCCTGCTCGATTTCATCTTTGGCCGAGGCAATCATTTTCTGAGCTTCCGCCTGAGATTTTTCAGCTATATCAGCACGGAGTTTTTCGGCAAAGTCCTTTCCTTCACGGATAATCCTGTCAGATTCAGCGTCAGCTTTTGCAAGCAGTTCCTTGTTTTTACGCAGAATAGCCTCAGACTCGTCCTTTGCCTGATGCGCGCGGTCAATGGATGACTGAATACCTTTTTCTCTCTCTTCCAACGCGTTGAGGATAGGGCCCCAGGCTGTCTTCTTGAGAATAAGCAGCACAATCACGAAGGTAATCGCTGTCCAGAAAATAAGACCGGGATTCGGGCTCAGAAGACTACCGGCAAGAAGTATAATTCCTGACGTAAGCATGAACAATTTTTCCGTTAACGGTTAATAAAGCCCGATTGCGACATCAAAAAAGATAAGCCGCAATCGAGATTTCTGTCTGTATTGAGTTCGCTACAAGTGCTCAATATTACTTAAGAGCAAGAAGCACACAGATAACTTCGCCGAACAATGCAACGCCTTCGATAAGAGCTGCAGCAATAATCATGGTAGTACGGATATCCGAAGTAGCTTCCGGCTGACGGGCTGTACCCTCAGCGGCAGAAGCGGCAATGTTGCCAATACCAAGACCTGCACCGATAACAGCCAGACCGGCGCCAAGACCTGCACCTAAATAAGCTAAACCTAAACCTTCCATCTTGTAATTACCTCCGTTTATTTGTTGTAAGTTTTTTGCTAAAGGATAATTAGCAGTTTTAAAAGCGCTTAATCAAATCTATCAAAATAAGTGTTATTCCTTAATAAGCCTGAGTTCTTTTAATGATGTGCAGCTCCAGCAGCAGGTTCATCATGTCCTTCATGCGCAGTGGCAAGGCCGATAAAGAGCGCCGAAAGCATGGTAAACACAAACGCCTGCAGAAAGGCCACAAAAAGCTCAAGCAGATAAATGAAAATAGCAAATGGAACTGAAACCGCTATGGCCACTATGTAGCTTTTCAGAATGAAACTGATAAAAATCAAGCTGAGAATAATGATATGACCCGCTGTCATATTCGCAAAGAGACGAACGGTAAGCGCAAACGGCTTTGTAAACTGCCCGATTATCTCAATGGGAACCATGATAATCCAGAGAGACCAGTGAGTGCCGGCTGTAAGGTGCTGAAGATACCCTTTAACACCGTGAGCATTGAATGCGGCAATCTGGGTGACAAAGAAGGTGAAAATGGAAAGTGTGAGAGTAACGTTGACATTGCCGGTAGCCGTAGCACCGTAGGGAATAAGACCGAGAAGGTTACAGAACAGGATAAAAAAGAAAACAGTCAGCAGGTAGGGAAGATGCTTTTCGTAGCCGTGTCCGATATTTGACTTGGCAACATCAACCCGGATAAACTCAACAAGTGCCTCCATGGCATTGGCAAGCCCCTTGGGAGCGTTACGGGAAGTCAGACTCTTGTACTTGCCGCCCACAACTGAAAAAACGATCAGAAGAAGTGCCGATACCAGCCAGAGCATCACCACGTGCTTTGTGATGGAAATATCAAAGCCTCCTACAACTATTTTAGGAAGAGTGACCGAACCGAAAGGCTCAAAAGCAAAAACATTGTTATCGAGAATGTGATGCATAATGACATCACCGGCCTTTTCATCTCCTTCAGGAGCTTCAGCCCCATGAGCAGCCTCGACTGCGGCAGCGGCGGGAGCAGTGACTGCAGCTGCAGGTGCAGCAACAGCAGCGGTGCTGTTATTCTTCACGTCTGACTGTCCGGACGCAGCAAAAGTATGGCCACTGACAGTGAGAAGAAGTGGCACAAGAATCGCAATAACCTTTAAAAGAGCCTTAGGCAGTATGACGTTTACCCGTTTCATGCAGTTTTCTTTTTCTGTTTGTTTTTCTTTTGATACCCGAGAATTTCAACAATCACATAGATACAGTAAAACGCGAAAAATGAAAAGACAAAGTCGTTGATGACCGCAAGGTTCCTGATAATGATAACCGAGACAAGCACCATCAACACTAACAGCCTAACAGTCAGGCCACCGAACACAAACTTCGTGAATACCGCCGACTCCTTGTCAAGTGCATAATCAAAAAGCAGATAACCGGCAACAGCATTAGTAACAACCATTATCCAGGCAAGAAACACCGAGTGATAATCAACACTTCCGGGATTAAGAGCTGCAAAGATAACGCCCCATAAAATGACGGACAAGATACATAACTTAATAAAAAATTCAAATATTGGCTTCATCTCTCCTTTCAGATTCTTAAATTGACAGTGGAAGGCCAGTAAAATGCCTTATTTTTTTTTGTTAGCCTGGCGAACTACTTTCATAAGAACAAGAGCCATGCCGAGCATACCGAGAAGAACACCGGCAAGCAGCAGAAGCGGCGAGGTGCCGAGCTTGCTGTCAGCCCAGAAACCAAGCAGAACAAACAAGGCAAAGCTCAAGGCAATCTGCAGCCCGATACCCATATAATCTGAAATCGCCCGAACTGAGCGCCCGAACTGTTCCGGAAATCGCTCTTCATCATCTCTTGTCATTGTAAGAGCCTCCTTGTTTACATTCAGACCGGCAACAGGTCTGCACGAACTAACTGTTAGAGGGTCGCAGGTGTGACAAGTCAAGTAGGAAAGATACTATCTCTTCGGGAAATAATGAACAGTAACGCACCATCTAAATGACAAACCAGATAAAACCGGCCGGCATCCCTCCGCAATACATAGTGCCGCACAGCTTTCGTGAATTCAGTCGGCTCGTCGCTATGCAGAGCACAAGAACCGGCGGCATAAGCTCAGGGCCCTACTCCTCCTTGAATCTGGGCATTAATACCGAAGACAGCGCCGAAAATGTTCACCAAAACACCCTGCTGCTCTGCTCTGCAATCGGCATCGATCCCGAAAGAATGGTCAGCTCCGTACAGATTCACGGCACTGAAATACTCGTAGCCGAAAAACCCGGGAGAGAGCGGGGTTTCGATGCGTTCATCACCGATAAAAAGGATCTCTTCTTAAGCATCTTTACTGCAGACTGCTATCCTGTACTGATCTTTGATCCACGGCATCAAGCCTCAGGAGCGGTTCATGCCGGCTGGAAAGGCAGTGCTGGCCGTATTGTCATGAAAACAATTTCCGCCATGCAAAAAAACTTCAACTCAATTCCTTCGGAGTGTTTTGCCTGGATAGGCACGGGAATTTCATCAGCAGCCTATGAGGTCGGGCCCGAAGTCGCTGATGCATTTTCGTCGGAATTCCTCTCAAGTGCATCGCCGTCCGGGGAGAGCGATAAAAGAATGCTTGATCTTCGTCTTGTTAATTACCGGCAGCTGCTCGTCTCAGGCATTCCCTCATCGAATATCGAACAATCTCAATTCTGCTCATCCGTCGACAGCGGCATGTTTTTTTCCTATCGGCGCGATAATGGAACAACAGGCCGCATGGTAAGCATGATCGGTGTGCGGTCACTCTGAATTGTCAGCCCTCCCCCCAGAGATTAACAGTACCCCTTTCCGTATGAGCCGTAAAGGTCGTGGGCCTGACGGGATATATCCTCCCTGAAATCAGGATGGGCAATGCTTGCAAGCGCTTCAGCTCTCTGGCGAAGGTTTTTGCCATGCAGGTTGACAATACCGAACTCAGTAACCACGTACTGCACATGAGCCCTTGTCGTAACGACGCCCGCACCCGGCTTGAGCTGCGCGACAATCCTCGACAACCCCTTGTTTGTAGTTGACGGCAGGGCAATAATCGGTTTGCCGCCTTCTGAAAGCGCTGCACCGCGAATAAAGTCCATCTGACCACCGACACCTGAATAATATTTCTGCCCGATCGAATCAGCGCATACCTGCCCGGTCATATCGATTTCAAGAGCACTGTTGATTGCCGTCACCCGTGGATTTCTCCTGATTTCCCGGGTATCGTTGACATAATCGGAAGGCAGCATCGCAACCAGTGGATTATCATCCACAAAATCATACAATTTTCTGGTTCCGATAAGAAAACTTGCGACAATAATCTCCTTATGGCTCCGCTTTTTCCGGCCGTTAATCACTCCTTTTTCGACCAGCTCAATAACTCCGTCCGAAAACATTTCAGAATGAATGCCAAGATCCTTGTGCCCGCAAAGAGCCGCAAGTGTTGCATCAGGAATAGCGCCGATACCCATCTGCAGCGTGGCTCCATCCTCAACGATAGAGGCTATATGATTGCCGATACGAATTTCAATATCACTCAAAACACGTCTTGGAGTCTCCAGAATAGGGTCCGACACATCAACCATTGCATGAATCTTGCTGGTATGGAGCATTCCTTCACCATGGGTTCTGGGCATATTCGGATTTACCTGGGCAATAACAAGTTTTGCCGAGTGAACCGCTGAAAGGGTAGCATCGACCGAAACGCCGAGAGAGCAGTATCCGTGCCGGTCAGGAGGCGAAACGTGCACAAGGGCCACGTCAAGGGGAAGAATTTTGTTGTGGAAAAGGGAGGGGATATCGCTCAGAAAAACCGGAATCGCATCACCATCACCCTGCTGAACAGACTGACGGACATTTTTACCGACAAACAGAGCGTTCAATCTGAAACTGTCACGATACTCCGGTCTTGCATATGCCGCTTCACCTTCAGTGTGAAGACTCACGATTTCAACATTTCTCAACTCTGCTGCGCGACGAACCATCGCATCAATCAGTCGCTGTGGGGTCGCAGCTGCGGTATGCAAAAAGACCCGGTCCCCTGATTTAATTTTTGTTACAGCTTCTTCTGCGGAAAGGGAACGATAGGTCATTACTTCCTTAAATTTGTTTTTAAAAATAAATTCATACACCGTTATTCTTACGGCGAAGATAGGCAGGAGTATCCGACAAGCCTTTATCAATCCTGTCTTCATGCTCTCCCTGCCCGCCTGTGGTCAACGGATTCTGACCGGCATCACGCAGACCCGGTTTTCCACTCCCGGCCTCACGAGTGTCATGTATCGACAACTGTCTTCTTATATAGGCAGGAATCCGCAGATCCTCAGTCTGCCTCTCAGAAAAAAGAGTTGCAGTCTGTCTTGCTGCCTGTGCACTCTGGGCAACACTCCCCGGCCTGGTCGCATGAACCGGCGTAACCGGGCGCCTGACGGCCGCCTCTTTTCCGTCCTCCTCTGCTTTTCGCTTGAACCCGGTAACGATAACCGTAACCCTTATTTCGCCCGACACCTGAGGCTCATCGACATATCCATTGATAATCTTGGCCTCGCTGCCCACCTGCTCCTCAATGTAGTTCATGGCGTCCGACATGTCGCGCATGGTGACCTCGCCGGTAATGTTGACCAGCACGCCTTTAGCGCCTTTTACCGATACGCCTTCCAGCAACGGGCTGTTGAGAGCATCCGATGACGCTTTGAGGGCTCGCCGGTCGCCTGCAGCAGCAGCAGAACCCATAACGGCATCTCCCGCTCCCGACATAATGCTGCGGACATCTGCAAAATCGACATTGACATGCCCGTGGCGGGTAATAATATCGGCAATCCCCTTAGCCGCCCTGTAGAGCACATCATTGGCCATATTGAACGCTTCGGTGGCGCTTACCCCCTCCTCGGCAATACTCAGTATCTTTTCATTTTCGACCAGAATAAGAGTATCGATGTACTTGCGCAGTTCAGCAATCCCTCCGTCAGCAATCTTGGCCTTCACCTGGCCCTCGAAATTGAACGGCCTTGTAACAACGCCGATGGTAAGGATGCCCATATTTCTCGCAATCGAGGCAATCACTGGGGCTGCGCCGGTTCCGGTACCTTTACCCATTCCTGCGGCAATGAACACAAGATCCGCGCCCCTGAGCTGAGCCGCAATGATTTCACGGTCATCATCAGCCGCCTGACGCCCCTTGGCCGGATCGGCTCCCGCGCCAAGCCCGTTGGTAGCTTTCTTCCCGATCTGCACCCTGAGCGGGGCTTTTGAGTTCAGGAGAGCCTGACGGTCAGTATTGAAGACGATATATTCAACGCCGCTTATTTTTCTGTCGATCATGTTATTGACAGCATTGCCGCCGCAACCGCCGACACCGACAATCCTTATAGTAACACCTTTACCCTGGTCACTGTCAAACAGCCCTGGATCAAGCTCAAATGCCATATGGTCAGTTCTCCTCAGTTAAAAGGCTTAGTTATATATCGTATCATAGATTATCCCAGAATTTCTTCATCCGGTCCCCAATTTTCTTTCCGACGGGATTCGACTCCGGCACTGCCGGTCCCTCCGATACCTCAACAGGGATATCAGGCTTATTCTCTCCTGCTGACATAGGAACACCAGGATTTTCAGCGAGATTATTCTGAAATGCATGGGCAACGAGCCCCATAACCGTAGCATACATCGGGTTGTTAACGGAACCCTTAATTCCGCCCGATACCCCTTCCGGATACCCGATGCGGATATCAAGCCCGAGAACATCATGAGCAAGCTCCTCTGTCCCCGGCAGAAGAGAACCGCCTCCCGTTATTATCGCACCGGCATTGATATATTCATAGTAGCCCGAACGCTTTATAGAATCACGGACCAGCTCAAAAATTTCCATCATCCTCGCTTCAATGATCATGGTCACCGAGCTTTTAGGAAAAGTTTTCTGCGGACGGCCCTCAATCCCTTCTATAAGAATAGCCTCATCCTCACCGCTGAAACGACTGTAAGCGCAACCATGCTTTATTTTCAGCTCCTCAGCCACCTCATAGAGAGCCTTGACGCCATGAGCCAGATCATGAGTCACATCATTTCCGGCAACCTTGATAACCTCCGAATAGCGGATTGCTCCATCAATGTAGATAGCCACCTCAGTGGTTCCACCGCCGATATCAATGACCACCACACCGCTCTTCTTCTCTCGCTCCTTCATCACCGCCATGCCTGAGGCTACCGGCTCAAAAGTGACTGCACTGATCTCCAGCCCGGCCTTTTCCACGCACTGCTTTATATTGCGGATCTTGGTTCTCAGCCCTACAACAATATAGGCGCTGCCTCTCATGGTCGTTCCTGCCATTCCTATCGGATCAAGCAGGCCTTCCTGATCGTCAACAATGAACTCCTGCGGAATGACATGAATAATTTCATGATCAATATCAAGATACCTGATATTGGTTTTAGCCTTTTCCAGAAACCGCCTCACATCGGACTCATTGACAATCCCGGTCTGATTGATGCTTATTTCCGAATTGCTGTGAATACAGTGGACGTGCGCACCCGAAATCCCGACATTGACGCCGGTAATGCGAATGGACGACTCCCGTTCGGCATCAGCAACGGCAGCCTTTATGGCATCAACAGTCTTGTTGATATTGACAACTGTAGCCCTCTGAAGTCCATCGGAATTTGAACGTCCTTTTCCAAGTACATTGAGCTTTCCTAATTCATCCTTTTCGGCAACCACAACACATACCTTCGTTGTACCGATATCAAGACCGACCGCGATATTGCTTTTCAGCATTGTTCTATTTCTGCGTGATTATAACCTTGGGACTATTCTGGGCAGCCTGAGGCAACTGAGCATCCTTGGCGAATATCCTGTCCTTGAACCGGAGATCCACGCTCTCATATGAGCCAAAACCTTTTTTTGAAACCACCTTTTGCCAAAATATCTCGAATTTTTTCAACTTTTCCTTGAAGTTCCCGTCATTACCGACAATAAAACGGGTAGGTGCTTGTACTGCAATACAATAGGTCATATTGTTCCCGTCAAAGTGCAGCTCCTGGATAAGCAGACGCGCATAACCGGTCTCCGAAAGAGCCGCAAGAAACTGCCGGAGCACCTCCAGGTCACGCCCGTCAAGCTGCTGAAGAGCATTTCCGGCAGCTTTCAGCCGGCTTATGCCCGAAACGGAAAGAAATTTCGGCAGCTGAGTGGTCAGCTCATTTTTCACCGGCAGAAGAACACCTTCAGTATCAATGGCCATAACCGCCCCGTTGATCAACGTTAAAGCCATTGGTATCCGCTCCATAACCCGTATGCGGACAATTCCGTTCAGCTCCTTGCTGATCCTGGCATCCCTGACAAACGGAAAAAGCATAACCCTCGCTTTTAACTCTGCCGGATCAAGCCCCTCGAGACTTCTTCCTTTATAGATCTTCATACTGGCGGCAAAATCCTTTGCCACAACGCTCGACACCCCTTCAACAACAATGTCGCGGACTAGCACATCCTTTTTCCAGCTCGAAGAATAATGGGCCAGTGCTGCCAACCCGGCAAGCACCATAAAAAAAATAAATACTCTTGCCTTCCAGTTGCCCGCATGAGCCTGGCCTGAATCTCCCTGTAGATCGCCATCGCCGCCTTCAGAATATCCCTGAAGAGCCTGGTCAGGGTAGTAATCCTTTCGTTCACCTTCAGCCATAGACAAAAGTTATTTACAATCCTTTCATGATCTCAGTCACTTTTACCGGAAGCACTTTTCCCGCAAGCCTCGGCGACTCTCGAAGCCAGTTGGGTAATGTCGCCTGCTCCCATAAACAGAAGCATGTTCCCGTTCTTTATATGCCCTTCAAGCGCCGAAAAAAGAGGCTCCTTTTCAGCAATGAACTCCACATGCTTTCCCCCTGCCTTCCGGACAGCAGCCGCCACCATACCTCCGTCAACACCGGGGAAATCAACAGCCTTTTCCCTTGACGCATAGACATCGGCCACATAGACCATGTCGGCTCTTGAAAGCGCCCATCCATATTCATCGGCAAACTCTTTCGTCCGCGAAAACAGATGCGGCTGAAAAACGGCAATGACTTTCGATTCCGCCCATCCGCTTTTGGCCGCCTTGACGGTAGCCTTCACTTCAGAAGGGTGATGAGCGTAATCATCAACAACCATCAGTCCTGCGCCATTATCGTATTTCACCTGGAACCTTCTTCTCATGCCGCTGTACCTGCCAAGCCCTGCGATCAGCCGCTCAGGCACAATCCCAAGCTCAATGCCCGCAGAAAAAGCCGCCAGCGCATTAAGCACATTATGCCGGCCCGGCACATTGATGCAGACATCACGATACTCCCGGCCATACGCCTGCACAGTAAAGGTTGCGTGTTGTTTTTCAAGCACAATATCCGTTGCCATCACATCGGCCGGCTCATCAATTCCGAAGGTCGTATAGAGGCGGTTCATTGAAGGAATGATCTTTCTGATCTCCGGCCAGTCGACACAGCAGATCACCCGCCCGTAAAAAGGCACTTTATTGGCAAAAGCAAGAAATGCCTGCTTCAGCTCATCAAGAGTGCCGTAAGTATCCATATGCTCCGACTCAAGACTGTTGACGATTGCAATCGTCGGCGTAAGCTTTAAAAACGCACGGTCAAACTCATCAGCCTCAATAACCATAAACTTTCCATCGCCGACAACGGTACTGCCTTTCAGATAATCCGATATCCCGCCAATCATTACCGTAGGCGACTCGCCCGACTCGATAAGCATCGTAGCGATCATGGCTGTAGTTGTCGTCTTCCCGTGAGTGCCGGCAATGCATATGCCATATTTATAGCGCATAAGCTCGCCCAGCATCTCGTCGCGCTTGATGACCGGAATGCCTGCTTTTTCAGCAGCCATAATCTCAATGTTCTCTTCCGGCCTGATCGCCGACGAGTAGACGACCACATCGCATGAAGCAATCTGCTCTGCCCGATGCCCCCGATAAATTACCGCGCCATGCTCTACAAGCTTGTCGGTCACCTCGCCTGATGAGAGGTCGGAGCCCGAAACCCCGAAGCCTGACTTCAGCAGCAGTTCCGCAATGGCACTCATGCCTGCGCCTCCGATCCCTACAATATGAACACTTTTTGTTTTTCCGAGTTCCATGTGTGCTGCGCTCTCTTCCTGTTAATGTTTCGTTGCAAGCCCAATAATCCGCAAAGCCAGCTGACGGGCCGCATCCGGATAAGCCAGTGCGCGTGAAGCGGCCCCCATGCTTTTCAGCTTTTCCGGATCCTGCAGCAGTTCAAGAATATTTTTTATCGATCCATCTTCACCAAGCGCCCCGTCATCAATCGTGAGAGTGGCCCCGTTCTTCAGAAGCGCACGCGCATTATAACGCTGATGATCGCCGGTCGCGTATGGATAGGGTACAAGAACCGAAGGCATCCCGAGATTGGTCAGCTCCGCAATGGATGATGCGCCAGAGCGGCACAACACAAGATCCGCGGCACTGTAAGCTGAGCCCATATCCTCAATGTAGGGGCCAACCCAGAGATAAGGCGACGGCGCAACCTCTCTCTTTATCCGCTCAAAATCAAGCGCACCGGTCTGCCATATGAGATTTCCTGAAGCGGTAATATCACCGAGTCGCTGAAGCACCGCATTGTTTATCGAACGCGCCCCGCGACTGCCGCCAAAAACAAGCAGGGTAGGGCGCTCGGCGCTCAGGGAAAAACAAGCCCGTGCGGAGGCCCGGTTCTGATGCTCAAACGACCGGGCAGGATTGCCGGAAACATAGACGTTCTTTTTTTTAACAATAAACCGCCGGGCCTCCTCAAAAGAGAGATGCACTTCACAGGCAAGTGTCGAAAGCAGTTTCGTCGTCACACCGGGAAACGCATTCTGTTCCTGAATGAGCGTTTTTTTTCCCGCAAGCTGAGCCGCGAGAAGCACCGGAGCACTCACAAACCCCCCTGTACCGACCACGACATCCGGCTTCTCCCTCCCGATAAGCGCAAGCGCACGTCCCAACGCCGAAGCAAAATCCGCAAGCACGCTTACATTTGCTATCATATTTGCGAGAAATGCCCCTCTTTTCAAGCCTCTTACAGGAATGAGATGGAGCTTGTAGCCAAGTCTAGGCACTTCGGTCGACTCAATACCGCTCACCGTTCCCGCAAATGAAATCCCGGTGGACGCATCAAGCTTCCTGAGCTCTGCTGCCATAGCCACAGCGGGATATAAATGGCCGCCAGTTCCCCCGCCTGCAAAAAGAACCTTCATTCAGCCTTCCTTTCATGCATAGCATGTTTCATGCTCTTTTCTACTGCCTTTTTCTTGTACCGGGATATACTCATAAGAATGCCGACGCCGAGAGAGTTGAGCAGAAGCGCCGTGCCGCCATAACTGATAAATGGAAGCGCAACACCGGTGGTAGGAATCAGATGGCATGCGACAGCAATATTGATATAGGCAAACAGGGTAATCGCCATCGTGATCCCGCAGGCAACATATTTTCCGAAATCATCCGGAGCATGCTTGGCTATAATCATCCCGCAGATAAAAAACCCGGTAAACAGCGCAATAAGGGCAACCCCGCCGACAAACCCGTACTCCTCACCGATAACGACAAACACAAAATCATTATACGAGAGCGGAAGATAGAGATCCCTCTGCTTGCTGGCTCCGATGCCGAGCCCGAAGAGCCCCCCGTTTCCCAAACCGATCAAAGCCTGCACAACCTGATAGCTTATCTCTTTTTCATCCCTGCTGGTAAACGAGAGCAGACGGGCAACCCTGTAGGGCGCAGCAATGGCAAACACGACAGCAACAGGAATAAGCAGCGAAAAGGTCGTAAGGAGATGGCGGACATTGACGCCGCCGATAAACATCATCATGAACCCGATCAGCGCAATAAGCGATGCGGTACTGAAATTCGGCTCAAGAGCCACAAGCGACACAACGGTCATCAATATAGTGAGCAGGGGATAGTAAGAGTTGTTGAGGTCTCGTATAAAACCCTGTTTTTCAGATATAAGCCGTGAAAAATGGAAAATGATCGCATATTTCGCAAAGTCCGACACCTGAAATTTAAGCGGCCCGACCCCTATCCAGCGGGCCGCACCCGAAATTTTCCCTACAGCTTTCAAGGCAAGAAGCGACGTGAGCAGAATTATGCTGCCCAAAAGAATGAGCTTGCTGGTCTTCCAGAAAATATGATAGTCAAGCTGCGCCACCAGCAGAATGGTAATGATGCCAAGGACAGAAAAGGTCAGCTGACGCCACAGAAAATACTCTGAGCTCGAATATTTGGTCTCGGCCCACCCGGCACCGCTGCTATAGACAATAACAACGCCGATGCAGATGAGAATGGCAACAATAAGCATCAGCAGCTTCGGGGCAATTCCCTCACCCCGTGAAGGCAGCACCAGTGCATCAGAAGGATTCACCTCTACGGCATCTGTAATGTTATCTGTATTCAGCATGGCTGTAACTGATGAACACATTGTTTGAATTTTATTCCCCTATCCTCAAAATTCTCAAACATATCAAAACTGGCACACCCCGGTGAAAAGAGCACGGTCTCTCCTGCCGCCGCCGTTTCATGGGCAATCGAGACCGCCTCGGCAAGCGACCCGGCCTCCTGCACAGCAACAATACCATCAAATGCCGCTGTGATCTTTCCTTTCGACTCTCCTATGGCAATAATCAGTGAAACTTTTTCTTTTACAAGCCCGGCAATAGAGGGGTAATCATTCCCTTTATCCTGCCCTCCGGCAATAAGCACAGAGCTTCCCGGAACCGCTTCAAGCGCCTGGCGCATGGCATTGATATTCGTGGCTTTCGAATCGTTGACCCAGCTGACTCCGTTCACCGTCATGACAAACTCCTGACGATGCTCAACGCCCTTGAACTCCCTGAGTACCGAACGCACAACCTCACTATCGACCCCCAAAGCCTGGGCGACCGCAACTGCCGCAAGCACATTTGAAATATTGTGGCGCCCCCGAAAACTGTTTTTCAGAAACTCCGATATCTCAATGACCTTTTCTTTGCCGTCGGAACTCCTTACAGCAACCGACTCGTTGTCAACCAGAACAATCCTGCGATCCTCCAAGCCTCCCGTAGCGGACTCCAAGCCGAACGGCAAAATGGCGAAAGGAAATTCCCATCCCCCGAAATGCTCCCTCAGCAAAGGATCATCCTCATTGTAAATAAGCGTATCTCCCTCACCCTGGTTCGCATAAATGCGGAACTTCGCCGCCGCATAACGGTTTATGTCGCCTTCATAACGGTTGAGATGATCCGGCGTGATATTGGTAATCACCGCAACATCAGGCCTGAAGGTAAAGCAGCGCTCCAGCTGGTAACTGCTCAGCTCCACCACCGCAACATCACGAGAGGTCATCTCCTTTGCCAACGAAGAAAACGGCACCCCGATATTGCCGACACTGAACGACCGGTAGCCGTTCCGGAGCCCGTCAGCCGCCAGAATACGATGAATAAGCGTCGAAGTCGTCGTCTTGCCGTCCGTTCCCGTTATCCCGACAACTCTTGCTTTGCAGAACCGGCTGGCCAGCTCTATTTCACTGACAATCTGAATCCCTTTCGATTCCATGGCGTTCACCACTCGGGCAGAGGGAGGAATTCCGGGACTGATGACACAGAGGTCCGCATCAAAAACCCTCTCCGAATGTCCTTTCTCTTCAACGGATATTTTTTGGCTCTCCAGACGCCGAACAACGCTCTCTTCAATCCTGCCGAAGTCACTGAGCAGAACCTGCGAACCCTCACTGCAAAGCAGTTCCGCCGCGGCGATGCCGCTCTTTCCGGCACCGATAACCGATACCTTTTTACCCGACAGATCCATCGTCATTATCTGAGTTTTAAGGTCATGAGACTGACAAGAAAAAAGAGAATAGCTATAATCCAGAACCTTATCACTATTTTTTGCTCAGCCCACCCTTTCAGCTGAAAATGGTGATGCAGAGGCGCCATAAGAAAAATTCGCTTTCCCTGACCAAACCGCATTTTCGTGTATTTGAAATAGAGCACCTGCAGAGATACTGAGAGTGTTTCCATCACAAAAACACCTGCAATCACCGGCAGAAGCAGCTCCTGCTTTATCAAAAGTGAAATGACGGCAATAGCGCTACCGAGAGCAAGTGAGCCGGTATCACCCATGATAATCTCGGCCGGATTCGAGTTGAACCACAAAAAGCCGACGCATGCCATCACAATCGCCATACTGACAACGGCAACTTCACCGCCTCCTGGAATAAAAGGAATATTGAGATACACGGCATAGACCGCGTTGCCCGCCAGGTAGGAAAACCCGCCAAGGCCTGTCACCACAATGGCTGAGGTGCCGGCCGCAAGGCCATCAAGCCCATCAGTCAGATTCACTGCGTTCGATACTGCGGTAATAATGAATATGACGATCGGGATATAGAAATATCCGTAATCCAGAGTGAGATGTTTAAAAAACGGAACCGTCGTCGTTGAAAGAAGCACCGAAAAAGCCGGATCAAACCAGGTGTACAGACCAACTAACAACCCCAGAGTAACCTGCCCGATCAGCTTGTACCGGGCCGAAAGACCTCCCTTGATTTTCAGCACCACTTTACGGTAATCATCAATAAACCCGATGCACCCCATCCAGAGCATCGCCACCATAATCAGCCAGACATGGGGATCATTGAATTTTGACCAGAGCAGCACAGAGATTTCAACGGAAAAAATAATCATCAGCCCGCCCATCGTAGGCAGCTCTTTTTTCTTTTTATGCTCAGGAGGTGCTTCCTCCTTGACCGGCTCTATAAACCTGGTTTTCAGATAGGTTATAAATCTTGGACCAAAAAACAGAGTGATCAATAGCGCTGTAATAGCGGCCGCGCTGGCCCTGAAGGTGAGATACTCAACAACGCGAAGCAGCGGTGGGTGAAACACATCGTTGATATACTTTAACAAATAATAAAACATTCCGTAATGTTAACTGGTTTTGATTCGTGCATTAACAAGAGCTTCGACAACACTCTCAAGCCTCATACCCCTTGATCCCTTAAAAAGCACAGCATCGCCCGCATCAACAACCCCAAGCAATGCCTCTATAAGTTTCTCGCGACTCTCAAAATGACCGCGGCAGCATCCCGGCGCCTCACTGCAGATCAAGCGAGCCTTCTCTCCGTACGAGAGCAGTATGTCAACAGTGCTCTGCTGAATATAGCGGCCGATTGTTTCATGTTCAACCTCCGACGCTGCGCCCAGTTCAAGCATATCGCCAAGCACGGCAATCCTTTTGCCGCTGCACTGCATATCGCAGAGAGCATCGATTGCAAGGCGCATTGAATCCGAATTGGCATTGTAGGTATCATTAAGAATCCTGATTCCGGCAGCATCAACAACCTCAAGCCGTTTCCACCCTGCAGCGGGAACAAGGCGCTCAAGCCCCTCCCTGACCTGCCGGATCGAAAGCCCGAAATGAAGACCGACTGCCGCCGCCGCGACAGCATTGATCACATTGTGCCTGCCGGTAAAATTCAACGTCACCTTTTCTGTCCCGGAAGCGGAACATAAGGCAAATGACACACGGCCATCTGGTTCCACCACAACATCCCTGCTCCAGCATATATGAGCACTGCTTTCTACTGTTCCGTAACTGATGCTCCCCGCCACCGCCGTGCCTGCAGCCTGCAGCCGGGGATCGTCAAAGTTGACGAATATCGTGCCGCCGCGCCGTTCAAGATCTTCAAAAAGCTTCAGTTCAGCCCTCTCAACCCCGTCAAGATCAAAAAGGAACTCAAGATGCTCATGACCGATATTGGTCAAAAGAGCGTGAGTAGGTTCCCCGATAGCGGTAAGAAGATCCATCTCTTCGGGATGATTGATGCCCATCTCCACCACAGCAATGCCGGTATCATGCCTGAGCTGAAAAAGAGTGAGAGGAACACCGAGATGGTTGTTGCGGTTTCCCCTGCTCATTTGAACCTTGAAGCCGGTTTCCAGCACCGAGGCTGCCATCTCCTTTGTTGTTGTCTTTCCGTTGCTTCCTCCAACAGCTACAACCGGAATGGCAAACGTATTGCGATAGAGGTGGGAAAGCTTCTGCAGCCCTTCAACTGTGTCTTCAACAACAATAAACCCTTTTCCGGCGGGAGGGCCCGCTGACCCCTGAGCCTCATACCACTCCCTCTTGACCATAGCCCAGCTGGCGCCTTTTTCAAAAACGCCCGCTATATAGCAATGTCCGTCGGTCTTCTCCCCCTTCAGGGCGATAAAGAGCTCTCCTCCATGCACATCTCTTGAATCAATCACCACTACCGGATCGGTAATTTCCAAAGGCACATACCCCTCCTCTGCAGAAACAACCTCTCCGACAGCTCTAAAATCATGAACACTCAATACCCCTTTCACGTTTTCTCCTTCTCCGGATACCCGGAACAATGTTGCTGCATATACTTTTTTATCTGCTCCTGATCCGAAAAGAAATATTTCTTCCCCGCAATCTCCTGATACCGTTCATGGCCTTTTCCTGCAACCAGAAGAATATCCCCCGGTTTGAGCATCGAAAGCCCGAGTTTGATGGCATCACTCCGGTCACTGACTCTGCGATAATGACTATTGGCTCTGCCCCCGTCAATGCCCCGTTCAATCTCATCAAGAATAGCTTCAGGCTCCTCATCCCGGGGATTATCGGAGGTCAGAATAACCTCATCAGCTATTTCCGAAGCAATACGCCCCATTTCAGGCCTCTTTCCCTTATCCCTGTTGCCGCCGCACCCGAAAACCACAACTATGCGCGACCCTTCCGTTTTAAGGCTTTTCAATGCATCAAGCGCCTTGAAGAGCGCATCGGGAGTATGAGCGTAATCAACAAAAGCACTCCAGCCTGTACCGCAGTCGCCGACTCTCTCCATACGCCCATCAACGGCATCGACATCCGAAAGGGATCGGCATATCGCTTCCGGCGCAATTCCCATTCCTGCTCCCACGGCTGCGGCCTCAAGCACATTCATCACATTGAACATCCCCGGCAGCCTAACCTTCATATGCACCAGAGCATCCGGAAAATGAAGGGCAACAGCACTGCCGGCAATGCTACTTTCGATAATATCCGCCGTAAACCGCTCTCTGCATGTCAGCGCAGAGGAACCACTCTCCTGCAGGGAACAGCAGTATATTTTTTTCTGCTCCAACCGTGCCGCCATCTCCCGGGCATAGGGATCATCACTATTCAACACCGCAAACCCATCCGGAGCAAGCTGATCAAAAAGCAGCTGTTTTGCCAGAGCGTACTCCTGCATGGAGTTATGAAAGTCCAGATGTTCCATGGTCAGATTGGTGAACACTGCCGCATGAAACCGGATCCCGTAAACTCTCTTCAAAACGAGCGCATGCGACGAAACCTCCATCACCACCGCCCGGCATCCGGCCTCAAGCATCTCGGTGAAAAGGGAGTGCAGTCCATGTGCCTCCGGAGTAGTGCGGTCAAGCAAAATCTCCCTCTCTCCGATTCTGCAGAGATTAGTCCCTATATAGCCCGAAGCAATCCCGTTGGCATTCAGCATTGCCGTTATCAGCTTTGCCGTAGTGGTCTTGCCGTTCGTGCCGGTGACCCCGATAATCTGCAGCCGGTCCGAAGCCTTTCCATAAAAAATACGCGCGGCCTCCCCGAGAGCAATCCGTGCATCCGAAACAGTGATATAGAGGCAGTCCGGTGCGGTCTCGGCCGGCAGCTCCTCACAGACAACCGCCACAGCCCCCTGCTTTACGGCACTCCCGATAAAGCGGTGGCCATCGGCACAATATCCCCGGACAGCCACAAAAAGCGACCCCGGCACAACCTCACGGGAATCACTGGTAACCATGCGAACTGTCGCACCGGTATCGTTCCTTCCCGCAAGCGCTCTATAGCTAATCCCCTTGAGCAGCTCCTCCAGAGGAAGCTCCCGGGAGAGAGAGTCCTCTTTCAGTGCATCCATGAGGATGTTTTTTTCATAGTCGTTGGGGCAAGCGTCACCTTGATAACCGTCTTCTTTTTAACTTTTTGGCCCGGAGCAATGCTCTGACGGCCGACACATCCATCCATATCTCCCGACGAATCCATCTCCAGGCCATGCCATTTCAGCAGCCGGCTTGCATCGCGCCCCAGAAGGCCGGTAAGCTGGGGCACAACCACTGTCGACACAGAATCAATAGCGGCCTGCTCCGTAGAGCGGAACGCAAGCTTTTTCTGCATCTCCGGGGAGCAGGCAATCATTCTTGAAGCAATGCTGGAAAAGACAGGGGCTGCAACCATGGCGGCATAATAGGCAGTTTTCGGATTTTCCACAACCACAACAATGGCATATCGGGGAGCTTCAACTGGAAAATATCCGACAAAAGAGGAGACATAGACCGGTTTCGAATACGAACCTCCTGCAGCGCGCCTCGCCGTTCCGGTCTTTCCGGCAACAGTTACACCGGGCACCGCAGCACTTTTGGCGGTTCCGCTATCCACAACCGCCTTAAAATACTCCTTGCCGAGATAGCGGGCCGTTTGAGGGAGCAGCGTCTTTCTGACGACTTTAGGCGCACTCTCCCATACGGTTTTGCCTTCCGCATTGATCACCTTTTTTATGATAAACGGCCTCATCAGCTCGCCGTCATTTGCAATGGTCGCATAGGCCTGCAATATCTGCAGAGGGGTAGCCATAACCTGATAGCCGTAGCCCATCCAGGGCAGCGTGGTTCTGTCCCACCGCTCAAGAGGCCGAACCCTGCCCGGCGACTCTCCGACCAGACCGATGCCCGTCTTGCGCCCGAACCCGTAATTCATCGTATAGGCGTAGAACTTCTCACTTCCCACAGCCATAGCGGTCTTTGCCGCAACAATGTTGCTTGAATACATGATAGCCTCCCTGAACGAGATGTTCCCGTATGGCTCATGATCCTTGATAAAAAGATTATAGATAGGCATCACGCCATTCTGGCCGTTCACCCGGTCTTCAGCCTTTCTATGCAGTACCTCTGTTGCTGCTGACGCCATAACCAGCTTGAATGTAGAGCCCGGTTCATAGCTGTCGGTCACAGCACGATTGCGCGACTTTTCAGCCGACCATGTCGAGCGCTGGTTAAGATCAAATGTCGGACTATTTGCCATGGCGATGATCTCGCCGGTATGAACATCCATAACAATACTCGCTGACGCATCAGCGCGGAACTTCTCGACCGCCTTTGCCAGCTCATCCTCAACGATGCTTTGAACATCGGCATCGATGGTCAGCTGAACACTGTTGCCTTTAACCGGATTCTGCTGTTTGGCATCAGGGGCGGGATAACGCCTCCCGGTTGCAGAGCGTTGATAGATTATCGTCCCGTCAACCCCTTTCAGCTCTTTGTTGAGCTGCAGTTCAAGACCGCTGCTTCCTTCGTTTTTTATATCGGTACTGCCAATCACCTGAGCTGCAACATTGAGGTAATAGCGCTGCTGATCCTTGTCAATCCAGACTCCGTGAATCTTTTCCTGCATGAGAGGCAGCGCTTTGGCAACAGGGATTTTCCTGCCCAGCACAGCCATCCCTGTTTTCCGCCTCAACTCTTTGAGGTAAACCGCCTTATTGCCCCCTAAATACCGGGCAAAAGTAGTGGCTACCGCAATAGAATTATCATACACCTGCTGCTTTTTGGTAGCCTTGTCAATAACCGGCTTGCCTTTGTCATTATAGAGCGGGGTATTTCTTATAATTGCGGGATCAGCATAAAAGGAGATGGACTCGATGCTTTCGGCAAGCATTCGGGAATGCCTGTCAAGAATAACTCCTCTCCTGGCTTTCTCCGTGACCACGCGCTCATACTGGCGCGCTGCTTTCTGGCGGTATTTTTCAACATTGAAGACCTGGATATTGAGCAGCATTGCAATTATTGCCACAATAAAAAGAGCAAAAAGCGCAACAACGATGCCGAGGCGCTTGCCAAACTCTTGATCATCTCTGCTCTGGATATTCAGCTGGTCGCTCATGAGCATCTCATTTTAGTTCCGGCGGCACTCACGGATCAATCTCAACCGGGGGAGCACTGGAGATTGTCAGCCCAAGTGAGACTGCATTCTGTGCGATATTATGAATACTATGAAGTTCATGGACTTTCAGTTCCTGAGAGGTAATGACGCTCGTGGTCATCTTTATCTGCTCGCGAAGTTTTTCATTCTGCAGGGCAAGATTGATAATGGCAAGGGTATTATAGGTCTGAAAAAGAAAGAGTCCTGTTCCGGCAAGCAGATAGACAAAGGTGCGAAGGCGCAGCAAGACGCCGATATCAAACTGGAGGGCATTGCTGAGCAGCTCCTTGAACTCCGACTTTCTGAACCGCTGCCCGGCAGCTGCTGCACCGGCGCCAGCCTCCTCTGCCGCCATCTTCGGCCTGAAGAGCCTGAACACTTTAACCCGTCGTGACAGTCTGTCGAATTTTCCTGAAACAGCATTATTGCCCTTCACGGTGACCTCCCTCTGAAATTTTCTCAATGACCCTCAATTTTGCACTCCGGGCTCTCGGATTTGAATCTATCTCCTGCTGTGCGGCAATAAGAGGCTTTCTGGTAACGAGTGAGATGGTGCCCCTCTGAAGAGGCTCCCTCAATCCGACCCCTTTAGGGCCCCAGTCGCTCTTTGCTTTCCCGGCAAATACTGTTTTCACAATCCTGTCCTCGAGAGAGTGATAACTGATTACAGCCATCCTTCCATGATCATCAAGGCACTCAATGCCGTCGGAAAGCACCTTGCGAAGCACCTTAAGCTCGCTGTTCACCTCAATTCTCAAGGCCTGAAACACTCTCGACAGCGTCTTGATAATCTTATCCGTTCCGGTGAAGCCGCTGCGGATAATGGCGGCAAGCTCCTCAGTCCTGGTAACCGGTCCCCTTGTCTGCCTCCATGTTACAATCGCCTTGGCAATACTCCTGCTTCGGGGCTCTTCCCCATAGCGGAAAATCAGCCGTGCCAGATCCTTCTCGTCATAGGTGTTCACAATATCGGCAGCGCTCAGCGGAGAATCCATATCCATCCTCATATCCAGAGGGCCATCCCTCAGATAGCTGAACCCGCGCTCCGCCGTGTCAATCTGAAATGATGACACCCCAAGATCAAGCAGAATCCCTGCAACCTTCGGCTTTATCCCTCTGTCGCTGCACACCCTCTGGACAATGCTCTCTATATCCTCAAAATTTCCCTTGAAGAGCACCGTATGAGCATCGAACTCCCTGAGCTTTTCAGCTGCCGCAGAGAGGGCCGCGTCATCCTGGTCAATGCCTATAAGTAACGATCCCGCAGTATAGCCCGCCTCATTGAGAGCCTTCATAATCGCGAGAGAATGACCTCCTCCGCCGAGAGTCCCGTCCACATAAATCCCGGGTTTTCTGACCAGGAGTGCAATTATTTCGGGAGCAAGAACCGGTTCGTGATATATATATTGTGCCATCAGCGTTAAAAATACCTTCCCGCAAGAGCTGGAAAGCGCCCTGCACTCTCCTCAAGCAGCCCGAGAAGGCGATCCGGATCCCAGATAATCATTTTTGTATCAGCCCCTATTATCACCACATCTTTTGTAATGCCCGCATGCTCAAGAAACTCTTTCGACAGGGCAATCCTCCCCTGACGGTCAAGATCAACAACCTCAAGGCTTTCATACATCAGCGTCTTCAGCAGGCGCTCTTCCGGATTGAAATCAGAAAGAGCTGAAATCGTTTTTCTGGTCCCCGCCCATATGAACGGCTCATAAAGTTCAAGTGAGTGATCAGGCGCTTTCATAATGTAAAGCTCTTCCGAGCGCCGGTAATCCTTCTCCACCGAATCATCATCATCACCCATGCCGAACCTTCTGCGGAACCTGGCAGGAATCATGAGCCGCCCTTTTTCATCAACGGCATGTTTTTCTTTTCCAATAAAGCCGGCCATGAAAACAATCAGGTTAGCTGCCGTTCGGGGTAAAATATCCGCCAAACCGCAGTATAACTCCTGCGTTTTAGCATAAATCAAGGAAATCATCGCGGAGAGAAGGTATTTCCACCCATTTTTTACCATTCCTCACCACTTAAAATGTATAAAAAAAGGATGCACTAAAAAAATATTCAGCTATTTTATACGAGAGGACCTATGTATATATTTAATGGCAGGGATCACCATGACGAGAGGGCACGGCGAAATTGTGGTGGACGGATACAATCTGCTCTACAAGCTTTACCCCTCTCCGGCCTCGGCATCGCTTGATGTTCTGCGTCAGGAGACAGAAAAACAGCTGCTCCGTTTTCAGCAGGAAAAACAGTGTCCGGTCACGATTGTCTACGACGGAAAAGGCGGCCCCAGAGAGAGCGCTTTTGGTGCACCGCTTCACATTGTGTTTACCTCTGCCTCTAAAAGTGCCGATTTATGGATCATTGATTATGTAAAATCGTTGAACACAAAAGTAAAAATGGTTACTATTGTAAGTTCGGACGACGAAATTCGCAGGTATGCAACGGCATTCGGTGCCAGATGCATAAAATCAGAGGAATTTGTGCTCCAGCTCCAGACGACCGCGGGAACTGATACTCCCGGCAACAGGCACAGCTCCTTCAAAGAGAAAAAATTCAACGAAAAATTGCTAAGCGACCGGGAAGTTGACCGATGGATGAAGCTCTTCACTCGCGACAGACCCTGAAGATCATCCAGTCACATTTTAATAATACTCCCGCTCGGTACCGGTAAGCATCAATTAACTTCCACTCCTCACTATGACAGACCGCACAATAAACAATAACGCGCAATGGCAGGAACTGGACGCATGGCGAAAGAAAATCGATGCCATTGACCACCAGTTATCCTCCCTCCTCTGCGAAAGATTGCATTGCGCTCAACATATCAGCTCCCTCAAATCCCGGATCGGAGAACAGGTCCTTCAGCCTGAGCGCGAAAAAGAGGTACTGCATAATGTTATCATCCACGCTGACTCACCCGAGACCGCCTACACGCTCGAAAAAATATACCGCTGCATTCTCGAAGAGAGCCGCCTGCTGCAGCACGAGTGGAAAAACAGTCAGGCCGATATACACTCCCGTTAAGAGAGCTCCCTCACCATGGCCTCAAAAAAAAGCTCTCCACGTCAACTGCTCATAACCGGAGCTGCAATAGTGCTGACGGTATTGGTCGGCCTTTTGCTGCTGCCGGGAATAAATACCGCCCCCCGCACAACACCGCTTATTGTGCACCGCGGCATGGGCTTCAAAGCCATTGTCGACGAATTGCAGCGGAGCGGCTCAATCGAAACTTCGTGGCCGGTACTTCTGGCTGGCAGCATTATCCCGAAAATGCACAATATCAAACCGGGACGATACTCCATCCCTCTCGGCATGTCTACTTTATCGCTCTTATACTTTCTCCACACCCACAAGCAGGATGAGGTCAGAATCACCATCCCCGAAGGGCTCGACATCCGCCACGTCGCGCGCCTTCTCTCCCGGAACCTTGACATGGATTCAACCGCTGTCATGGCCTCCATTGCCGACAGCCGGTTGCTGCACAAGCACGGCATTTCCGCCGGCAATGCCGAAGGCTATCTCTTTCCCGGAACCTATGACTTTGTGTGGGCAAGTACGCCGGAAGAAGCTGTCGGATTTCTTGTCGGACGGTTCAGGCACTTCTATACCGATAAAGTCAAGGCATCAGCTGCAGCTGCCGGCCTGAACGAGACAGAGCTGCTTACTCTCGCCTCAATTGTCGAGGCCGAAACTCCTGTCAATGAGGAAAAACCTCTTGTCGCAAGCGTCTATCTCAACCGGCTGAAACACAATGTCCGTCTGCAGGCCGATCCGACCGTCCAGTATGCGCTCGGAGGAGCTGCCCGTCGGCTTTTCTACAAAGACCTTGCAATAGACTCCCCCTACAACACCTATCGTAACAACGGGCTTCCTCCCGGACCGATCTGCAGCCCCGGCTCAGCTTCGATCATGGCTGTGCTGAATCCTGCAAACACGAACTACCTTTACTTTGTCGCCACAGGAAAAGGAGGTCACAATTTTGCCGCATCGCTCGCAGAGCATGGTGCAAACATCAAAAAATACCGTATCGCCCGTCAGGCCAGCCTGCGATGAAGAGATCGAGATACCCGCTCTCCCTGTCGGGTAAAATGATTATGTTGCAGATTACAGTACATTATTTTTTTTGGGTGGATTTTTTTAATCAATCGTAAGTAGAAACAATGCAGAAGAAAACTCTCTCGGACATATCAGTCAAGGGCAAACGGGTAGTAATGCGCGTTGATTTCAATGTTCCTCTCGACGAACGCAAGATAATTACCGACGACAAACGAATCGTCGAATCCCTTCCATCCATCAAAAAAGTCATTTCTGATGGTGGCCGCCTGATTCTGATGTCTCACCTCGGGCGCCCGAAAGGAAAAGTAAACCCTGAATTCTCCCTCGCTCCTGTCGCAAAAAAACTTGCCGAACTTCTCGGCTCCCCGGTAATAATGGCCAAAGATTGCGTAGGCCCTGAGGTCACGGCGCAGGTACTTGCTCTCAAGGACGGAGAGGTTATCCTGCTTGAAAATCTGAGATTTCATGCCGAGGAAGAGGCAAACGATCCCGATTTTTCAAAAAAGCTGGCTGACCTCGGTGAAGTCTATGTCAACGACGCATTCGGTACAGCGCACAGGGCTCATGCATCAACCGAAGGCATTACGCACTTTATAAAAACAGCTGTCGCCGGATTCCTTATCGGAAGGGAGCTGCTTTATCTGGGTAAAGCCCTGCAGGAGCCTGAGCGTCCGTTTGTTGCAATTCTCGGCGGCTCAAAAATATCAGGCAAAATAGATGTCCTCGAAAACCTTTTCAAAAAGGTTGATACTGTCCTTATCGGCGGAGCAATGGTCTTCACCTTCTTCAAGGCGCAAGGCTACCAGACCGGAAAATCTCTGGTCGAAGACAGCAAAGTCGAACTCGCCCTTAAAATTCTGGACGAAGCAAAGAAAAAGGGAATCAAGCTGCTCCTGCCGACAGATGTCATTCTAACAGCCGAAATTTCCGCTGATTCCTCAAGCTATACTGCAAGCATTGCCGCTATCCCCGAGAACATGATCGGTGTCGATATCGGGCCAATCACGGCCGAAGCCTATCGCAAAGAGATTCTTTCAGCGCGCACCGTACTCTGGAACGGACCTATGGGTGTGTTTGAAATAGACAATTTTGCAGCAGGCACAATGGCCGTCGCAAAAGCCTTGACCCAGGCGACCGCCAAAGGAGCCACCACAATTGTCGGAGGCGGCGACTCTGCTGCGGCTATTGCAAAAGCGGGGCTCTCGAAAGAGATCACCCATATATCAACCGGCGGAGGTGCAAGCCTTGAATTCCTTGAAGGCAAGGAACTCCCTGGCATTGCCGCCCTGAACGATTAACCTGTTCCGTATAGTAGAATAAATTTTTGACGGAATATACTTTTGAGACGCCTGTTCCCGCTGCCGGTCAGCGGGAATAGCAGAACTATAGCTATTGATGAACTATTCAAACCAGCCATACAGCCCCGGGGGCTTTCAGGTTATACCTCCGGCGATTAAAACAATTATTATTATTAACATTGCTGTCTTTCTGTTTCAGCAATCCCCGTTCGGCGCAGCCATTCTCAACCTCTGTTCACTCTGGCCGATCGGCTCCGGCAACTTCCGCATCTGGCAGCCGCTCACCTACATGTTTCTCCATGGAGGAGGCACACACCTTTTCTTCAATATGTTTGCGCTCTGGATGTTCGGGGCTGAAATAGAAAATTACTGGGGCACCAGGCACTTCAACACCTATTACTTTGTCTGCGGCATAGGAGCGGCCATTATCAACCTGCTGGCCACCATGGGCGACACCAATCCGACCGTTGGCGCCTCAGGGGCCATTTACGGCGTACTGCTTGCCTTCGGCATGATGTTCCCGGACCGCTATATTTTCCTCTACTTCCTCTTTCCCGTCAAGGCAAAATATTTTATTGCGGGTTATGCGCTGATCGAATTCTTCTCAGGTTTCGGCAGTCGCTCTATGGGCAGCGGAAGCAACATTGCGCATTTTGCTCACCTCGGAGGGATGCTTATCGGGTTCATCTACATCTCCATCAAACGCGCAGAGTGGTCGCTGTCCGGAATGACCGATAAAATCCGTTCCCTCGGTAAGCAGAAAAGCGGACCCCGCCTTCACCGGACAAAGAGCATAGAAACTCCTGTCTCCGAAGATGAAATCAACACCATTCTTGAAAAAATTTCCGCACGGGGATATGCATCATTAACCCCCGAAGAACGCCGTAAACTCCTCAAAGCGGGCGGCAAATAACATCTTCAGCAGGGGCTCGTCCTCTCAAAACATGCCACGCTTTCAATATGGCTGGTATGCGGGAACATGTCAACCGGCTGCACCGATAGAAGGGTGTAGCCGTGCAGGCATATCTCCTTGCCGTCGCGCGCCAGGCTTGCAGGGTTGCAGCTTACATAGACTATTCTTCTCGGCCTGAGCCGGATCATCGTGGCAAGCGCCTTCGGCTGCATCCCTGCCCTTGGAGGATCGGTAATAATCACTCCCGGATTATCATAGCGCTCAAGCGTCCCTAAGAGCGCCTGGAAATCCTTGAGGTCAACCTTGTAAAACTCCGCATTGGTTATGCCGTTAAGCAGGGCATTGGAGCGGGCATCGTTGATGGAGCTCTCAACCACTTCAAGCCCGATAATCTGCCGGCAGTGGTTTGCAAGATAGAGCGTTATGGTTCCTGTTCCGCAGTAGAGGTCGTATACTGTATCCTCCGCCTTGAGGTCTCCAACCTTGAGAATGGCGTTGTAGAGCACCTCAGCCTGAGAAGAGTTGGTCTGAAAAAAGGAGTTGGCCGATATCCTGAAATCATGGTTGCCAAGCCGCTCGGTAATATATCCGTCGCCGCCGAGGATAAACTCTTCATCGCCAGTGGCTACGGTGTTCAGCCGCGAAGTCACATTGTTCAGCACCGTCATTTTCACTCCCTCCATCCCCGATTCAAGGTGCGCCCTGTAGCGCTGCATGATATCTTCGTCATACCACGAGGTGACAAGGTTGACCATAACCTCTTCACGGTTCTCGCTGAAGCGCACCACAAGATTTCGCAAATACCCGGTATGCGCTCTTGCCGAATAGGGCACAAGAGCATTGGCCAGCACAAACTCTCTTGTCAGCTTAAGCACTCTGTTCATCGACTCTTTGGCCAGATAACAGTAGTCTATGTCAATCACTTTTTCAAAGTTTCCGGGCGTATGGAATCCAAGCGCAAAATCCTTGGGTCGGTCAAGCTTCTCCATCGAAAGCTCTTCCGGCAGGAGATAGCGCATGTTTGAAAAGGAGAACTCAATCTTGTTGCGGTAGTGGAATGGATCGGCACAGGCGCTTACAGCTGTAACCGGAGGAGCGACAAAGTCACCAAGGTGCTCAAGAGCATCTTTTACCTTTTTCTGCTTGTATTGAAGCTGGGCCTCATAGCGGATATGCATCAGCTTGCATCCACCGCAAACCCCGAAATAGCTGCACAAAGGATCGGTACGGTCAGGCGACGGCTCAAGCACTTTAACCACAAAAGCCTCGATATAGCGCTGTCTGACTTTTTTTATCTTGGCCGATACCAGGTCGCCGACCGCAAGCATCCCGCTGACCATTACCCCCATGCCATTGTCAAGCCGCCCGAAACACTGATCTTTCTCCGCCTGATCAGTTATTCTCAACTCTATAATATCATCTCTCTTCAATTTCGGCTGTTCCGTGATCTCCATAATACGTTGTATTTATA
>Ga0209697_10000218_pt1 | contig 93473 bp, 95 predicted proteins | sample AliMusrvi5mmetaG_FD_184115 | JGI IMG/M metagenome (GOLD analysis project Ga0209697, IMG submission 184115) | Freshwater lake bacterial and archeal communities from Alinen Mustajarvi, Finland, to study Microbial Dark Matter (Phase II) - Alinen... | ecosystem: Environmental > Aquatic > Freshwater...
CTACTGTTACACAATACCAGATCAACAAAGCCGTCCAGCTTTTGAACGATCGGCCGAGAAAACGGCTAAACTATTCAACGCCCAGGGAAGTGTTTAAAGGATGTAGTGATTCAGACTAGAACTTGCGAAACTCCCATATTTATGCAATACTATTCTACGTAACAGTTCGCCAGTCCGGCGAATATTTTTGTAAAGAACAGGACGCATCATTGAAATTGTTCCCTCACCTCCTCGCAAGGTCGCCATTCCAACTTGCATCCGTATTTGCTTCCAAGGCGAGAGCGGATACGGGTAAGTTGTTCATGGCTCAGATCGCATTGCGACTCGGTTCGGAAACATTTTCAATGATGCGTCACAACTTAATAGAAGTTTTTGATTTCGCTCAGGCCTTGTGCCAGCAAGCTGTCACAGGACCCTCGCTTATCAAAATAGAAAACTAAATAACAACTTAATAATATGTTTGATCTCAAAGTCATAAATTCAGTGGTTCAACAGCTCGAAGAAGAGCGCGGCATCCCTCGTGAGAAAACTCTCGAGGCTATCGCCATGTCCTTGGCCACCGCTTACAAAAAGGAATATGGTAAGAAAGGTCAGATCGTTCGTGCCTCATTCGACTCCAATTCCGGCCAGGTAGAATTCTGGCAAGTGAAGATCGTCGTCGACCGCAACCAAGTCATCATGGAAGGCGACGAGGAGATGGCTCACGAAGAATTGAAGACCGCCAACGTGGAAGATATCAAGATCCGCTACAATCCTGAACAGCACATGCTCATAGACGATGCCAAGAAGATCAAACGTAACGCCGAGATCGGCGATGAACTGGTCTTCCCGTTGGAATCCAAGGCTGATTTCGGCCGTATCGCCGCTCAAACCGCCAAACAGATCATCATCCAGAAGATTCGCGAAGCCGAGAAAGTCTCTGTCATGGGCGAATTTGGTCAGAAAGAAGGCGAGATCGTGGCCGGAACAGTCGAACGTGTCGAACGTGGCACTGTCTACATAGACATGGGACGTGCCGTCGGCGTCATCCCTTACGAAGAGCAGATACCGAGCGAGCGTTGGAAGACAGGCGACCGCATCCGCGCTTATCTTTATGCCGTGGAAGAGACTCCAAAAGGCATCGTCTTGAAACTCTCCCGCTCCCATCCTAAATTCCTGGTAAAATTGTTCGAAACAGAAGCTCCGGAGATAGCATCTGGCACCGTGGAGATCAAAGCCATCGCTCGTGAAGCCGGCTCTCGCTCCAAAGTCGCCGTCGTCTCTCATGATCCGCACATAGACCCGATAGGTTCCATGGTCGGTCAGCGCGGCGTCCGCGTCTCGACCGTAACCAGCGAACTCTCTGGCGAGAAGATCGACATCGTCGAATGGAATGAGGATTCGGCACTCTTCATCGAAGAGGCCCTTTCCCCCGCTGAAGTTGTCTCTCTGGAATTGGATGATAACGAGCATCGCGCCATCGTCACTGTCACCGAAGATGAACAGTCATTAGCCATAGGTAAAGGAGGGCAGAACGTCCGTCTAGCCGCCAAATTGACCGGCTGGAAGATAGACATCAAGTCAGCCGCTGGTGAAGTCCTCGACGAGGAGGAGCCTGAGGAAGATGGCGATGAAGTCATCACCGAAGTCGCCGCCGAGATCGTCGAAGCAAAGATGGAAAAGAAGGCGGAAGGAACTGAAACTAAGGTTGAAGAAAAGAAGACAGAAGAAACAGCTGAGGTAAAACCTGAGGAAGCTGAGAAAAAGCCGGCTGCTAAAAAGAAGAAGGCTGAATAGGTATCGATGTGTGCCTGTTTGAACTCGCCCTTTTCACGAATATCGCATTGAAGTCCTGTTTCCTTTCTTCGGAAATAGCGCGACTCAAAATACCATTGCTAACAATATACGGGTGATCCATATCAGGATCGAAAAGCATCGTCTCTCTGGGGCCGATGCTTTTTACGACGACCAGATGAGAACCATAGCCTTCGCGGCCTTTTAGGGCGTGTGGATTCACGGAAAGCATCGTAAAGAAGCCTTCTGATATCTTTTCCTTGATCTCCTCCAAAGAAAGCCTCGAATTCACCGTCCTCACACCGCTTTCGATGAGCTTTTCGGCCATTATCTGCTCGCGAACGAGGTCGGAATATTTTTTTTGTAAGACAAAAGTCTCCCTATCCCAGATTTGTTTTAGATATTCCACGCCAAGACTGGCGAAAGTAACATAATCAAGATTTTCATAATTCTCGACTGCAAACCCTTCGTCTATCAGCCAAATCAATGCCTCGCTCATCCAAGTCATCATGTCAGGTGAATGGTGTGTGATGACATCCAATCGTTCCAATGACAATACCGGCTTATTGAAAGCATAGAGAAGCATCTGGAGGCATGCCTGGACACAATGCATACCGTCTGATGAATTGTTGAAAAGCTTGAGTCTCATTTTATTTAAAAGGGGCGATCCATTGCCGAATCGCCCCCTGTTGATCTAGACTATCGCCTAGCGCTAATTACTTACCGTTGCCGGTGGAAGATCCGTGTGTGCCGCTCGAGCTGGTGTTGTTCGAGCCGCCGTTGCCAGTATTGCATGTCGTATAAATCATACAAGTCATTGCAGATGTTTCGGTTTTATCGAGCCCTAGATTTCAATGTCTAGCGGTTCTCCCTACTTAGAGGTAACGGGTGTGGAAATGGAGGTTCTGGCGGTATTAGGATGCGTTTTACAACGACCTTTCCTTGTCCGTCTCCATCACAAGATCCTTCGGGCATAAGTTTTTCTTTCTTTGTGCTATGTACCTAGCGCCGCATTCTTAATGCTAATTATAAGTAGCGCTATCTATAGGTAGCTTATCAAAGTAAATAAATAAGTCAAGTGGATATCCACAGGCGTCAGTTTATCGCTACTATTCTCTAAAAATCGATTAGATCTCTAAGCGGCACACCTAGCGCTTGCGCGAATTTCTGCATATTCAAAACCGTAATATTCTTCTCTCCCCTCTCCACCATTCCGACATATGTGCGATGACACTTGGCAAGCTTCCCAAGCTGTTCTTGTGATATGCCCATCTTCTCACGTTTCTCTCGTATGCTTTTACCCAGCATCATCAAAAAATGTTTGTGTAGGTTAACCATAGATGATCATAATCGTGTTTATCGTAATAAAATAATATTAGCACTAAAATTAATAAAATACCCCTCCGGCCGGATTGCCGAAGGGGGTGATAAAGATTTTTCTCTGATCCTACACCAGATCGCGCTCGTCTAGAAAGGCTGGCTCCGTTTTTATCCGTTTTTTGAGCAACAATGGCTCGATCATGCCATATTCTGTGTGTCGGTACCAATACCCTAACATCAGTGGCACTTGTTTAGTTTTCTTGAGCTTCTCCTGTTGCTCGCTAGAGAACCACACCTGAAGGTACATGTTATGTTCGGGCCGGAGTTCAGCAACAACGTCCACGTATTTTGACTCCAAGCCATCAGGTAGTTCCGATATACAGATTAGCTTTAACGCCTGACCGTTCCAAAGTCCCGTGCTAGCATTCTGAACTTTTCCGCACCCCGACAGCTCCCCAGTTACAAGAAACAGGAATGCCGCGAAAAAAGCAAAAATTCCTCCACCTACGATCATAGCATTTGTGTTTAGATCCACCCTGTGAACCGCAATAAACTGGTATCCAGAAAGGACGGAGCACATAACTGCAACCACAGACGTAAACCCCATCAGTAAGTATTTCTTCATATTCAACAACTTTCTATTTTTTCAACGAGCAGATTTGCGCTTTATTCGATCAGATTCTCCAGGCGTTTCTTTCCCCTGCGTCCCAATCGAATGCGCCTATCTACTACCGTATAGTATATCACTGTATGCACCCTATGTCAACCCTCCCATTCTAGCCATTTTCTGCTAGAATCGCTCATGTCGCTCACCTTTTTACGTTTTATTATAAAGAAACGCCGAAAAACGGCTTAACCTGCCTAGGTTTCACCTAGTAAACATGAATCACACCACCTGGTTCGCGCTCATCGCTTCCGTCATAGCCATCGCTTACGGAGCATTTTTAATAAATTCCATCCTAAAGAAGCCGGCTGGCAATGACCGCATGAAGGAGATCGCCGCGGCTATACAGGCTGGCGCCAAGGCTTATTTGGCTCGCCAATACAGAACAATCGCTATCATCGCCATCATCCTCTTCATAATCCTCTGGTTGGCGCTCGGCATCACACTCGCCCTTGGTTTCCTTGTCGGCGCTATATTGTCAGCCCTAACTGGATTCATTGGCATGAATGTTTCCGTCCGTACGAACGTCCGCACCGCCGAAGCCGCCCGTCAAGGACTTGCCCCAGCGCTTTCTCTAGCATTTAAGGGAGGAGCTGTTACAGGCCTCCTCGTCGTCGGATTGGCCCTACTCGGTGTCACCGGATTCTTCGCTATCACTCATGACGTCGGATCTCTCATCGGTCTCGCCTTTGGTGCTTCTCTTATTTCCGTCTTCGCCCGTCTCGGCGGTGGTATTTTCACCAAAGCTGCTGACGTAGGTACCGACTTGGTAGGTAAAGTTGAAGCCGGCATCCCGGAAGATGATCCGAGAAATCCTGGAGTCATCGCGGACAATGTGGGAGATAATGTCGGAGATTGCGCCGGAATGGCCGCCGACTTGTTCGAGACTTACGCTGTCACGACTATCGCCGCTATCATGCTAGGTTCAGCGCTATTCCCTGGCTTTGGAGGAGCTATATATTACCCACTGGCTTTGGGAGGAGTTGCCATCTTTGCTTCTATCATCGGTACTTGGTTCGTTAAGTTGGGTAAGTCTCAAAATATAATGGGGGCTATGTATAAAGGCCTCATCGTTGCCGGCATATTAGCAGCGATTGCTTTCTATCCTGTCACTAACGTCCTCATGAAGGCTAATGGATCTTTTAGCGTAGCTAATCTCTTCGGTTGTACTCTTGTCGGACTCATTGTCACTGGACTATTGGTAATCATCACCGAATATTACACTTCCACCAAATACAATCCGGTTAAATCGATTGCTCTGGCCTCTGTCTCCGGCCACGGAACCAATATCATTCAAGGTCTGGCGATCTCAATGAAAGCCACCGCTTGGCCTCTTCTAACCATTGTTGCTGGAATCTTATTCGCTTTCCACTTCGCCGGTCTTTACGGAATCGCAGTTGCTGCCATGTCCATGCTTTCTATGGCTGGAATCATCGTAGCTATCGATGCTTATGGTCCGATCACAGACAACGCTGGAGGTATCGCCGAAATGGCCGATCTGCCAGAATCAGTCCGCGATGTGACCGATCCTCTCGACGCTGTTGGCAATACGACCAAGGCTGTCACCAAGGGATACGCCATCGGTTCTGCTGGTTTGGCCGCTCTAGTGCTCTTCGCTTCATACACTGAAGCCACACATGGTCTATTCACCTTCAGTTTAAGCGATCCGAAAGTCATTGTCGGCCTATTCATTGGAGGCCTTCTCCCCTATTACTTCGCCGCCCTTTCCATGGAAGCTGTTGGCAAAGCCGCTGGTAAAGTCGTCGAGGAAGTTCGCCGCCAATTCCGCGAGATCAAAGGCATCATGCAAGGCACTGCCAAGCCTGATTACGCTCGCTGTGTAGACATCGTCACTTCAGCCGCTATCAAAGAAATGATCCTGCCAGCACTCATTCCAGTACTTGCGCCAATAGTAGTCGGCTTCATCCTCGGTCCTGTCGCTCTCGGCGGCTTGCTTGTCGGTTCCATAGTCACCGGCTTATTCGTGGCCATCTCCATGACTTCCGGTGGCGGAGCTTGGGACAATGCCAAGAAACACATCGAAGGAGGTGCTCATGGCGGTAAGGGTTCAGACGCTCACAAAGCTGCTGTTACTGGCGATACCGTCGGAGATCCTTACAAGGACACTGCCGGTCCGGCCATCAATCCGATGATCAAGATATTGAACATCGTGGCGTTGCTCATCGTCGCTTTCCTTATCAAATAATCAAAACTTACTAAAGGCTCTAGAAATCCTGCCGTTTGCCGCTGGCCCACAGCGCTCAAACAGCAGGATTTCTTTCGCCTTCAATCAACCTACGAAGCTTTCATAATTACCCACTTGCCAGAAACATGGTAAAATATGCTCAAGAATTATTAGCTTATGCTCAAAAAATGAAAATACACTTCTCTCTCCCTAGCGCACTGATTCTCAGCACGATTGTTTTTTTGCTATCACATCCTTATAGTTCTTCCGCCCAAACATATACCGGACCCCAGATCATTCCAACATACTTCACTAGTACCGATAAGACTTGGACGACGTGTCAACCAAACGCCAATCCTTGCGTCATCATACAAAATTCAATCACGCAAAAACAAAAATGGACTGAACAAGACGGCGGGACTGGTAGTAGCAATACTTTGTATGGGGATGATTACATCAAGAGATATGGAATTTCAACTGTTTCTACGAACACAACCTATCCAAAAGAACCTTGGCCTCCGATTCAGAATGGAGAAGCGAGCACCATATATACAGGCGCTAAGGCACCGGCACCTAGGACCTATCCGGTCCCACCATTTGGTATTGATAATTACCGACACGAACACCTTATTTATTATCCCATATCAAATCCTGATAATATGACGATCCAGAAGCACACCACTGACGCCGATACTCGGATTAGGCTGTTCGCCGATCTTGATCCAGCTCAAAATTTCTTGATTAAATTTACATTCAACGGAAAAGGAGAGGACATAGCTTCAGGCAATTACATAAGTCAATCAAACGTCTCGTTCTTGATTAATGGAAAAAGTGCTTTATCTGATAATTTCTACATAATAATGAAAGGGGGGACAACGGTAGATATCACCCCCAGTGCAGATAAACAAAGTTACCAATACACTGCTTATGTTATATCAGTAGAAACGACTACTACCCCGGCTTTTTCCACGCCTTTACCGATAGTTCCTATCCAGCAAATTCCCATAACAACATCGACTCCGAACCAAACTTCATCCCCCACACCAACAGCATCTCCAGTTTCGAATCAACAAGCCAGAACCACATTTACTCAAATTCCAACGAATCTATTCTTTCTCGTGCCAGGTTCTACTGGATCTGATATTGTCACTTTGCAGAATTATTTGATTCAAATGGGATATTTGGGAATAGATAATAACACTGGATATTACGGACCATCAACAGTGGCGGCTATGGCTCGTTACAAGAGTGATCTCAAAGCTCAGTCCACTTCGTCGCCAACTCCAACCTACTCTCCATACGTAACCACATCTTCAAACCCGCTACCTTCATACACACCTATTCCAACGCAAACCTCAGCACCAATATACTATAGGTCCGGTTCAACATTTTCCCAGTTACCAAATCCGACCCCAACTCTAAACACGTCCCCGGTAGTTAAACCGGCAACCACGCCAACAGCTTCCGCACCAGTCTCACCAACTCCGACAGCTTCAACACAACCTACCCCAACGACAACTTCCAGACCAAGTCCTACAACTTCTCCGAATTCCGCTAATGTGATACAGGCCTGGGATTCACCGTCTTCTATCTGGCAAATGCTTTTGGGAATGTTTAATAAATAAGAAAAACCTCGGAACTTCTACAAACTACATGATCAGGTTGCTGGTCAGCCAACTCCCAGAGGCTTTTTCTATCGCTATGCTATAATTGACGCCACCACCAAGCGTGGCTTAATCTACATAATTTCTAACTGAACTATGAAAATATCTCATTATTTCTACGGAATTACCGCTTTGGCGCTCATACTCGCCATTCCGGCGGTGAGTCATTCCCAGACGCTCATGGACACCGGCGCTGCTACTGGCATCGGTGCTTCACTGGACAACGGGCCAGGAACTCCAGGCGTAGGCACTATGCGCGACCGTATAGTCAATAATCTAAAGGCGAGGGATGAGAACATCAAGAACAACCAAAATATCAGGAACAATGCCCTGGGAACGCACTTTATGAGACTGGCTTCAACAACATCTTCAACCACTACAGGTTATCATCCTGGACCAATTAATGGCGATAAACTTAGAAGGGGTTTGGCCAGCACAACTGCCAGCACAACCGACAGACGCGGACCTACTGAAGGTATAGGCAAGCCGAATAGAGGCCCCGTCCTTGGAAACGGTCATGGTACGATCGAACAACGGCCTAATGCTTCTACAACCGATCGTGGCGACCAAGCGACAAAAAACCTGCCAAAAGTCCGTAAGGATATTTACGACCAGCAGAAGAATCATCTGATCTCCCAATTAAATCAAGCCTTGACCAACTTGAGCCAAGTTCGAGGACGCATCGCCGAACGTATTACCAAAGCTGAAACAAACGGAAGGGACATGACGAACGCCAAAGCCTTGCTCATCACAGCGGATGCCAAGCTAGCCGCTGCTAAAACCGCCATCGACACCCTAACCAATCTCAAGCCCATCACCGCCTCGACGACAGACACAGCTTCCACAACATCCAGTTCTATCGATCTGGGTAAGCCCCGCCAAGTCGGCGCAGCTGCCATAAAGGCCATCGGCGATGCTAAAAAAGCCCTGAATGATGTTGTAGTAGCTATTGCTCATTCCATGGGATTCAAAGTCGGCCAAGACGGAACGATTACTGCCACAAGCACGAATTCAACAACATCTACTACAACAGCCACAAGTACCCCTTAATATTATTAAAATCTAATAACAAATAGCATGGAACCAAATAGACAAAACCCTACAATCGTCACACCACCGACACCAGCCGTCGCGCCTATTACTTCGATGAATCCAACTGTATCCGTTAAGACTCCAAAGAAAGTCGGGCCTATAGTCACGACCCTGGTCATCGTTCTTATACTGATCATCGCCGTACTGTATTTCATTGCTTCACGGATGAATACCGAGGCTGTTCCAAGCGACTCTCCCGCTACCGCCATGAATGCACCAGTTGAAACACCTACCTCGGTCCAACCGGTGACCAATAAGGCTGATGACCCAGCTTCCCTGCAATCAGACCTAAATGCTTCGACAAAGGGATTGGATCAACAGAATTTCTAAGGCAGGAAACAAGGAGTAAGAAGCAAGGAGAATCGCAAATTAAAAGGAGGGTCATTTGGCTCTCTTTTTTTCGTAGTTATTCCTCCTCGCTCCTTGCTCCGCCCTGCTTGCTCCTTACCCCTTCTTCTTGTAGACTGCTTTTCATGACCAACTCAAATCCACAGGAGCCGGCCAATACGCCCACCGCTCCCACCGCAGCTCAAGCGGCATCTAACAAGTCCTTCAGCTCGGCAACTATTAATAAACTCGACGGATCCAAAGTTGAGATCGTTGGGACCATCCCCTCAGAGACCTGGGAAAAATACCGCAAGGAAGCAATAAAGAATATCAATGAGTCTATAACGATAGACGGCTTCCGCAAAGGCATGATCCCGGAGAACGTCTTAGTTGCCAAAGTCGGAGAGGCGGCAGTAAATGAAGAAATGGCCGAGATGGCGCTTTCGCGAGCATACGTAGAGATTCTCATTGAGAACAAGATCGATGCTATAGGCAAGCCACAAGTGACCATCACCAAGCTAGCCAGCGGCAATCCTCTAGAATTCAAAGCCACTACATCCATAATCCCGGACGTAAAGCTTCCGGATTACAAGAAGCTGGCTGCACAGGCCGTGAAGAAATCTGCACCGAAAGAATTGGAAGTGACTGACAAGGATGTAGACGAGGCTATACTTCGACTGCGCAAATCCCGTGCCTCCCATGAAGGTCATGACCACGCAAAAATGTCTGCCGAGGAACATGAGAAGGCTATCATGGATTCGTTACCAGAATTCAATGACGAATTCGTCCGCGGTTTGGGCAGCGACTTTACGGATATTGAAGACTTCAAAAAGAAAGTCCGCGTCATGATCGGCGAGAACAAGAAAGATGAAGCCAGGGAAAAATCTCGTCTACGTATCGCTGACGCTATCACAGAAGCGACCAAAATCGAATTACCCGATATCATGATCGAAACCGAACTCAATCGGACTCAAGTGCAATTCGAACAAGACATCGAACGTATGGGCGTGAAGATGGAAGATTACTTGAAACATGCCAAAAAGTCGCTTGAGGAGATCCGCAAAGAATGGAGACCACATGCGGAGAAAAAAGCCAAGCTTCAATTGATCTTAAATTCGATAGCTGTTACCGAGAAGATCCAGCCTGATCAGAAAGAGATTGAGGCCGAAGTAGATCATATCGTCGAACACTACAAAGAAGCCGATCGCGAAAGAGCAGCTGTGTATGCTGAAACTGTTTTGACTAACGAGAAAGTATTCCAGTTTTTGGAAAGTGGAAAATAATTGAATGTCGAATAGTCAAAAATCGAAAGGTTCAAAGCCGAGATTGCCGATCATCCACCGAGACCAGATCGGGGATGCGGTAGGAGGAGAAATTAGAAATCTGTCAGATATAGAATCGCTCCACATCAAAGATTTGAATGTGGGCGATTTTGATTTCACGGACGCTAAAATCGAATCAACGATAATTGAAAATGCCAAATGTGACGCAGCCAAGGCTAAAGGAGCTTCGCTAATCGACGTCATCGTGAAACATTCAAGTTTCGCCAATGCCCTATTCGATAGCGCCCAACTTCATAGAGTCGAGATCGTTGATGCAAGACTTACTGGGTGGAGAGTTTCCAATGGAAAATTGACTGACGTAACTTTTCGTAACTGTAAAGCAAATCTGGCCAACTTTCGTTTCTGTAAACTTACCAAAGTTATTTTTGACAATTGTATTTTGTCTGAAGCTGATTTCCTTGGCGCAGAATTGGAGAATGTTTCTTTCAATAGTTGTGACCTGACCAATGCCGAGTTTTCACAAACTAAATTCAAGAACGTCGACCTGAGCGGTTCAAAACTAGAAGGTGCAAGGATAGGTATCGAGCAGTTGAGGGGGACAACTATAGACTATTCTCAATCCGTCTACGTTCTGCAAGTCTTGGGAATCAAGATAGGCTGATGTGAAACAATTTGAGAATGAAATCTATTTACTATCGAACACCACCTGCGAGAGGGCAGCAATAACGGCTGTTTCTGTACGTAAAACCTGCGAACCAAGACATCGGACTGGGATGTTTAGCTTGTGAAACATCTCTATCTCACTCGGAGACCAGCCGCCTTCTGGGCCTATGAAAACCGCCAGCGTCCCCACATCAGTCGACTTTCCAAAGATTTCCGACTTACGAAACAGTTCCCCTTCCGTGTGAAACGCCACTATTTTAATTTCTGATTTTTCTTTTTTTAGAAGTGCAACCGCCTCCCCCGGTCCCATGATCGAATAGACCATAGGAGTAGTGCCGCGTCCCGACTGTTCGCTGGCCTCGATGGCGATCTTCCGTAGCCGCTCTTCGTTCAGCGATTTCTTTTCGCTCCGCTCTGCAGCTATGGGAATAATGCCAGTCACCCCCAGTTCAGTCGCCTTCTCCGTTATCCATTCGAATGTATCTTTCTTAACGATTGCTGTGCATAAAAACAATTTATTCTTCGGAATAAATCGACTTGGACTAGAACTCGCGACTAGGAGACGGATAACACTATCGCTAATTATAGTATTCTTCTCTCCGTAATTGTCAATCTTGCATTCGTAGTCGATCCCTGTTCCATTGAAGACGATGATCGAGTCGCCCGGCTTCAAACGAAAAACCCGGCGAACCTGATTAACAAGTTCAGCCGAGTTGATCGTGAGTTCGGTTTGATTTCCAATTTCCTGATTTACGTAGAACCGATGAAGTCTCATATTTGTTGTATCACTGTCTTCGATAGCCGCACATTAGTCATTAAGCATTATTCATTGACCATTATCTAGATCTTCTTCCCAATTACAACTTCGTCAATGATCCCATACTTCTTGGCTTCGTCTGCATCCATGAAGAAGTCACGATCGACGTCCTTCTCGATACGTGAGAGCGGCTGTCCGGTATGCTTGGCCAACATCTTATTTAGGATCGCGCGGGTCTTCAGGATATGCTTTGCGCTAATCTCGATATCTGAAGCCTGACCCTCTGCACCTCCGAGTGGTTGATGGATCATGACCTCAGCATTCGGCAATGCTCTGCGCTTTCCTTTGGTTCCAGCTGAGAGGACTAAGGCCGCACCAGAAGCGGCGATACCGACACAGACTGTCGAAATCTCGTTCTTGATATGCTGCATAGTATCTATGATCGCCATGGTCGCTGTTACTGACCCGCCCGGAGAATTGATGTAAAGCGAAATATCCTTCTTTGAATCTTCCGACTGCAAAAATAGAAGTTGAGCGATGATAAGGTTAGCTACATGATCGTCTATCGGTCCACCCAAGAAAATAAGATTCTCTTTAAGGAGGCGTGAATAGATATCGTAGGCACGTTCGCCGAATGAAGACTTCTCAATGACGGTTGGTATAAGCATGGTATTGATTGGAATTAATTATTCTGAATTAAACTAATATCTGTACGATTACTGTACCATATCGGTTCGTCGCTCGTTATTGACACAATATACATTAAATGTTAGTTTTTGGCAAGGTCAGTCAACCAAACGAATGAGAGGATACCTATGCTGGAATTGCATTTTATTGGTTTTGGAGAAGAAACGGAACAGAAGAAGGATATAGTTAGAACTTTCCTAAGGAAGAGACTAGACGAAATACCTGGTCGCGACGACTTGATAGATGGCATCCTACGCGGCACGATCCTCGTGGGCCATCATCAAACAATATCACACACGTTGATGGCTTACGCGAAAGCGCCTTACATAGTCGTCCACTCCGCCAATCGCCACGAGGCTGATGCTTTGGTCGGCATTCTTCTTTCAATGCCCAACAAACCGATCGTCGTAAGAGGTGCCGACCATCAGAGCTTCTGGTCTGCCAATAGCAGGTAATCAGTACATTGTTCGTCAGGCGCACCGCACCTCCCCGCGGGTCGCCATTTTTATTACCTTATTGTCCATTCAAGCGACAAGTTTCGTGCGAACATGTCATTTCGAGAGACTCCGCAGATGATTTCTAGCAAGAAATCGTCGAGGACTAGGAGAAATTCTGCAGAATTTCTCCGTGTCTCGAGAAGTGACATGTTCTCACGAAACTTGCACTCCCCCACACATCTATTGTATGCTACCAATGTTAACCATTTAATTTCGATTCCGTTTTTCTGATCAATCGCGATAGCCTACTTATGAAACTTCTTTATAAAATCAGTCCCATTGCCATTCACGGCCGAAAAGAGCCTCGAATCTTAAAGAGAGCGTCTCATACGTTCATATCTCCATAGTCGGAAAGGCGGGTCCATCCGCATATGTCATTAAAATTAGTCGCGTTATTCCTGGCCATCGCCGGCGTCGTCGGCGTCGCCATTGGTTATTACCTAAGATTGATCATTTCCCTTGGCAAGAAGGGTTCAATGGAGCTCGAGATCAAGGAGATGCTTCTGGCTGCCAAAGAAGAGGCCAAGAAGATCACCGCTGATGCCGAGGCCAAAACAGGTCAAATCGCCGAACAAGCTAGAAAAGAGATAAGGGAAAAAGAGGAGAAAAATCGCCAAGCTGAAGAACGCTTGGTAAAACGTGAAGATCTCATAGACAAACGCCAATCAGACCTCGACAAGGAAGTCGAGCTCATAAAGATGCGCGTCGTCGAGATCAAGGCTATCCGAGAAAAGGCCGATAAACTCGAAGAAGACCGCAAAAAGGAGCTCGAGAAGATATCCAAGCTTTCCGCCGAGGAGGCCAAGGGTCAACTGATCAAACTCATAGAAAAGCAGAGTGAGGAAGACTTCTTGGTGCTTATGAATAAGCTGGAAACTCACGGCGAGGAGATGCTTCAGAGAAAAGCTCAGGATATCCTTTCCACCTCTATCCAGCGCCTAGCTTCGTCTGTTTCTCAGGACGTCATGTCTACTATCGTGGAAATCCCTAGTGATGATGTTAAAGGAAAAATCATCGGCAAGGAAGGCCGAAATATCAAAGCCTTCGAACGCATAACTGGCGTTGAAGTCATGGTGGACGATACACCTGGCGCAATCACGATTTCCTCATTTGATCCAGTGAGACGTCATGTGGCTCGCCTGGCATTGCTTGAGCTCATCAAAGATGGCCGCATACAGCCCGCCAAGATCGAGCAGGTCGTAGAAAAAGCCAAACAAGATATCAACAAGACCATAAAAGAAAAGGGTGAGGCTGCCGCTTACGAATGTGGCATCATCGGTCTCGATCCACGTATTCTCCTCATTCTCGGTCGCCTACATTTCCGCACCAGCTTCGGCCAGAATGTCCTCCAACACTCAATTGAAATGGCCCATATCGCTGGAATGATCGCTGAAGAATTGGGAGCCAACGTCCAAGTAGCCAAAGCCGGTGCCCTTCTACACGATCTCGGCAAAGCTCTAGATCATGAAGTTGCCGGTACTCACGTTGAGATCGGTCGTCGTATTCTGCAAAAGTTCGGTGCTTCCGAAGATATAGTGAAGGCTATGCAATCACATCATGAGGAGTATCCTTACGAAACCGTCGAATCCCGTATCGTTCAGACTGCCGACGCCATTTCCGGCGCTCGTCCTGGTGCTCGCCGCGACAATATCGAGAATTACCTGAAGCGCCTCGGCGACCTTGAAGCTACCGCCAATTCCTTCCCTGGCATCGAGAAGTCTTATGCCCTTCAAGCTGGCCGCGAGATCCGCGTCTTCGTCAAACCTGACGTGATCACTGACGTTGAAGCCAAAGAATTGGCTCGCAACATCGCGGTAAAAATCGAGAAGGACCTCAAATATCCTGGTGAAATAAAGGTTATCGTCATTCGCGAGACTAGAACTATGGAGTTTGCGAGGTAGGCTACATAGGTCAGACCTAAAACAGCAGATTTAGGTTTAACCTACTAACAATGTTTTAGGTTAAACCTCGTAAGATTCGCAAATTGGCCTTGTAATGAGGCCTTTTTTGCCATTTTGCTTGACTATTAAGCACTGACTGTGCTATAATATACGCAGTAATTTGAAGTGGGTTCGGCTAAATAGCATACGCCCTGCCAATGAATGGCAGCCCCAAAGAAACGACTGAAAGGAAAAATTATGAAAATTGCATTACAGATTCTACTCGTCACCGTTGCCCTAATCCTCGTTGGCTGCAACTCTAAACCGTTGCCCCAATCAAAGATTGACGAGTACCACGCGCTCGAGTTAGCTGGCACAAAACCTGGCGACATCATCGTATTAACGAACGACGTGACATGCGTCATTACGGTGACAACACCAAAGAGGATCGGGTTCAGAAGGCCAATGGACGTAATGACCCAGGACCGTACTATCCAAGACCTCGCGCAATCTGTCTTTAGGGTTATTCACCAAAACGAGGGCATCACATATACCCATGCCTGCGAGCGATACGTGAAGGCGATGGTGCCAAAACCAGACTGACCGGCACCACTACTCGATAACTACGTAAGCCGGGCGAACCTTGCCCCTCCGCTTCGCACGAAAATTCGTCGCGAGGCGGATTTTTGTTTTAATAGCATAAAGAGGTAATCCTCAAGAGACATGTTTCCTCAAAAATCGCTCGATTGCTTTCACAGTCGAGCTTTTTGATTTGGCCTCACTACCGGCAATAGATATTGCTAGCAAATAGAGCTCATCATTGCTGGCATTTAGCCATTTTCCATTTCGGACTAGAAAAACAAGCAGTGCGATCAAGGCCAGTCTCTTGTTTCCGTCATGAAAAGGATGATTCTTTATCATGAGATAGAACAAGATGGCCGCTTTCTTGACTAGACCGCCATATAGCTGACCTTCAAATGTCTGGTGCGGCGCAGCCAAGCACCGTTCAAGCACGCCCACGTAACGAGCTTTGAAGCTTGGAATCGGTTCATGCCAATCAGAATAGGTTTGGGCATATGTATGCGCAATGAACTCGACATCTTCGATCGATAAACGCTTGATCTTCATGACCTATTCCTTAGAAAGCCTCCTTAGCGCGTCTCCATATTGCTTGATGATTCGTCGAACATCTGAATCCAACTCCTTCCGCCTAAGTGCAGTCAAAAAACCTGCACTGTAAGCTAAAGAATCTTGAGGGATAAGGTAATTACGTCCAAAACGCTCGCTCTTTAGCTGGCCGGATCGGATCTTTTTGAATACGGCGATCCTGCTCATTCCGAGAATCTTGGCCGCCTCGACTGTTGAGTAATATGGCTTGTTTTCTATATTATTCATGCTTTAAAGGTTAACATAAGTTAACTATTAATACAACAGCTCAAAGCTCATCGTCATAATCTGTGCTACTATTAGCCACTACGATTAATAGTTAACAACAATCACATGGCAAAAGAAAACAGTGCATTCATGAAGCCCAAGAATGTCAGTCCAGAGCTGGCGGCGGTAGTCGGTCCTGGTCCAATGGCCAGAACTGAGGTCGTTTCCAAGATCTGGGTATACATCAAGGCAAACAATCTTCAGGACTCCAAGGACAAGCGTATGATCAAACCTGACGAAAAATTGGCCAAGGTCCTCGGTAATGAGCCGATAAACATGATGAAAATGGCAGGAGCCATCTCCAAACATATTTCGTAGGCTTCTTCTAGTCAATTCACAGAAATAGGCCGTCAATTCGGCCTTATTTCTTGTATATCGTCAACCTTTACTCCCCCATTGCCTAAAATACGGCTTAACGTATAATATGAGCCATGGTACGTAACTCATCCGACCGCCGTCAGTGGCGTGCGGGCGGGCGAGACCACTTAATAGACTAATAATATAACTATGAACAAAGCAGGAATCGTAGACGCAGTTCATGCAGTTCTCGGAGGAACCAAGGTTCAAGCCGAGCAAGCGGTCGAGACAGCCATTAACAGCATCATCGACTCGCTCAAGAAGGGCGATGAGGTCTCAATTGCCGGTCTCGGTATCTTCTCAGTCAAGCAGCGTGCTGCCCGTGAAGCTCGCAATCCTCGCACCGGCGAAGCCATCAAGGTTCCGGCTATGAAGGTTCCGAAGTTCCGCGCCGCAAAGGCCCTCAAGGACGCAGTTAAATAGTAGTTTTAGTGTATTTTACACAACAGCACTCCTGCTGTTGCTATCGAGCAAAAGGCCGCCATAAGCGATTCTACTGAATCACATAAAGGCGGTTTTTTGTTGGCATTTTTGCTATAATCGCTTCGCTCATACGTCGTCTGCGCTCGGATCTTGTGGAAGCAAGCTTCCACAAATCCTCGCTTGCCGCTATACTAGCCAATACCAAACTAGACCGAGGCGAAGGCTATAACAACCCTTATGTCACCCCATACAAAAATCGACACACTTATCCTGTCTGATACACACCTCGGATCTCCTGTCGGCAAGGCCCGCCAGATCGCTTCCCTGCTCAAACAGCACAAATTCAAGCGGCTGATCCTTCTTGGAGATATCATAGACAATTCCGCCTTTGACCATCTTGATAAGGACCACCTATCATTTATGGAAATGATCCGTAAACTGGCAGCTCCCGAGAGCGGCTGTGAGGTCATCTGGATTTCAGGCAATCACGACCGCAAGATGAGAGGATCGGTTAAGAAGCTAATCGGCATACCTGTACACGAACATTATGCCTGGGAACACAACCACAAGAAGTTTCTAGCCGTTCATGGCGACCAATTCGACGGTTTCATCGAGAGCAACAGCCGCACCAATGCTATGGCCCATTCATTCTTCCTCTATCTTCAACGTCTAGATCCAAAAGGTCAGCATCTCATCAAGTACGTGGACAGATCTAACGCGTTCCTGCGACGCCTTTCCAAGAAGGTCTCTACCGGTGCGATCGCTTATGCCAAGACCCAAGATGCTGAGATCGTTTTCTGTGGCCATACGCACGTGCCTATGGAAAAGATCCACAATGACGGTGATTCACACATCCACTACGTGAATGTAGGCTGTTGGACGCATACACCTTCAACATTCGCCGCTATCGATGACAAAGGCAATGTGATGCTTGAGAAGTATGTGTAGATTTTAATTTGTGCGGGATGGGAGAATCGAACTCCCGACCACAGTTTGGAAAACTGTTATTATACCATTTAACTAATCCCGCTTTGTGTGAGATATACTAGCAAAAGTTAGGATATTTCACTACTCTGACAGCTTCCCTTTCTCTCCAGCCTTATTGTCGTGCTTTAAATGCTCTTTGCTGACATGCTCGACAAAATCACGGATTTCGTCCACCTCAGTTTTCATTTCCGATATATTCGTCCGTAACTTGGCGATTTCCGCATCCTCTTTTTTGATCTCTTCTTCCTCTTCCTTGATCTCCTTCTCCGTTCGATCAGTCGTCTTTTTTTCTTGCTTAATTCCACTCATAAGAATCGTGTCTCCGATAAAGTATGAGACGAAGAGACCAGTCGCCAACAGGATCAGGACCACAATGATCAAATTGATCGGTTCATAGAATATCCAGCCGAGCCACCCTCCCTGTCCTTCCAAGATATCAGCCGTATGCCAGACACCGCGCCAGAACAAGACAATGGCTACGCCGCCAATAAATGTATAGAGAATCGGAAACCTGCTTAATCGAGCACGAACATGGTCCTCAAACTTATCAAAGAAATTCATCACTTTCTTATATGGATTTCCAGGATCTTGAACCATGATGTTCTCGTAATTTTAGCACACTAAGCTTGTCGGGGCGCCGGGATTCGAACCCGGAGTCACCTCTTCCCAAAAGAGGCATGTTAGCCGTTACACCACGCCCCGATTTGAAAGACCAGACCCCTACTGCTAACAACAACCAGCAATCCAGCATCAATGGAAACTATCCTAGCATAAAAGGCAAAAATTATATAATAATATTTTCGATCCAGCGGACGCGGGCCAAACGAGTATCCATATTTAGGTACACGCAAATGACATGGAACCGGAATTCTCTTTCGCATTCAACCTCCCTCTCACTAAAATAGGTCCTTATCATCTTCCTGATTTGCTTCAATTTGAAAGCGTGAACATTTTCCTCGGGACTATGAGCCGGCAAACCATCATGAATTGAACCCTTTTCTAATCTAAGCGACGGTAATCCCCTAACTGCAACACTTTTTACCTCAACGAAATGAATAACACTGTCTTTGACCGCAATAATGTCCAATTCTCCCCATGGTTTTCTATAATTCCTGTCAGAAATATCAAATCCCCTTTCCATCAAGTATTTACAGGCTATATTCTCACCCAAGTTTCCCTTTAGTCTGTTTCTAGCGCGAACGTTTTGATAATCTGGGTCACTTTTTGTTGATAAAGTCATGTCAATAAGTCATTAATTAGTAGAAATTAACGATTGTTAGCCATATTCCGTGTCTCTTATCACCTCTGTACACAGGTTTATCCACTGTTTGTCTTTTAATCTACGGTGGTAAGCCATTTTCCAGAGACATTGTTAACAGACAACAAAAAATCGTCCCTGAAACATGGATCTATGCGTAATTTCGATGATTGTTCTGCAACACCTTCTTCCTGTGCGGGTAGGGAGAATCGGACTCCCATCTTATCGTTGGCAACGATACGTTCTACCACTAAACTATACCCGCATTAGACTCCCTTTCCCTAAACTGTACTCAAGTATTTTTCTTGAACTATCTCTTCTGACATCAATTCAACCCATTTCAAAATTTTGTTTTTCAAGTATGCACTATTCACTATAAGATTGCAAACACCGAAATATGGCTTATTACTTTGCTTTTTTGGCTTAATTTGTTTGCTCTGTATAGTTTTAATGAAATTTTGTGGCTGCAAACGACAGTTTTCCTGCCAATAACCTCGAATTTCGACTTCCCTATTGTATTCACGACTAATCAAAACTTGTACCCGCATATTTGTTACAGAACAGACCTTTTCCAGGAATAGCTTGAATATCGATATAACTTTCGGATCCGTGCTCGATAAAGAGATTCGTTGCTTCGATGTCTTATCACCATGACTCCAATACATCATGACCCCGGCCATGAACAGCGGGTGAAACTTCAACTCAGAATAGTCAATCAGAGCATCTTGACTGGCATCATCATATATCTTTCGAAGTCGACTGCCCCTGACGGTATTAAGCACTGTCAACCGTATGGCTGCCGAGCTTCTTGCCCTCTTGGCAGACTCCATCGCAATGTCGTTTGACCACTTTTGATCGTGAAACCATTTTGACAAAGTGCTTAGCGGCACAGCCATTCGCTCTCTGATGTCAGAATAGCTCATTCCGGACTGTCTCAAGACCGTGGCCTGTTCCTTATCTTTTTTCATAGACTTGTATTATACTGCGTCAATGGTTCACTTTCAAGCGACAAAAACGACCTAGAAATTGCCTAAATTAACGCATAATTCTATGGACTTATGACGTACGGATCTCTAACTAATTTGTGCGCCCGGCAGGACTCGAACCTGCAACGTCAGTTCCGAAGACTGATGTGATATCCATTTCACTACGGGCGCCTGATTTGCTATTACCGTCATCAAACAAGCTGCTGTGTAATACTAGCTCAAACTGGCAAAAATCCCAAATTATTGTACAATTATAAGGTGAAAAAAGCCGAAAATAGTGTAATACCTGCTGAAATTGTCAACATTGTCGAAGCCCTGGAAAAGGGTGGTTTTGAAGCGTACCTAGTTGGTGGCTGTGTACGTGACATCTTCCTAGGGAGGGAGCCTCGAGACTGGGACATAACAACAAATGCCACGCCGGAGCAAATACAGTCACTTTTTCCTAAAACCGTCTACGAGAACAAATTTGGCACTGTAGCAGTCATAAACGAGCAAACTGAAGGTGAGACCCTCAAAGCCGTAGAAGTGACCCCTTATCGCTTGGAATCAGGCTATTCTGACCGACGCCATCCAGATCAAGTCAAATTCAGCAAATCTCTAGAAGATGACCTGAAAAGGCGGGATTTTACGATAAATGCCATTGCGGTCAATTTGTCTAAGGGAGCTATCAAGGACATCACCGACCTATTTGGCGGCTTTCAGGATATAAAGGACAAAATCATTAGAACCGTAGGGAACCCAGCTGACCGCTTTAACGAGGACGCACTTCGTATGATGCGTGCCGTTCGTTTGGCTGTTGAACTACGTTTCACGTGTAATCAGGATACTCTAACGGCTATACAGAGCCTTAATTCTCACATAAAGGACGTCTCGGCAGAACGAGTTCGTGATGAGTTTACAAAGATCCTTTTATCGCCAAACCCCAAAACTGGCCTGGAAATGCTTCACGGTACAGGTCTACTTCAATACATTATCCCTGAATTAGAACTTGGTATGGGAGTTAAGCAGCCATCTGCTCATGCTTTCGACGTCTGGGAACACCTCCTCAGAACCGTTCAGCACGCTGCTGACAAAGATTTTAGCCTTGAAATGCGTCTAGCAGCCCTATTTCATGACGTTGGTAAGCCAAATACGAAGGGGTTTTCACACGAAACAAAGCAACCAACGTTCTACGGCCACGAAGTAGTTGGTTCACGTGAAACACATAAAATCCTTGAAAAACTCAAGTTTTCACGTGGAACAATAGAAAAAGTGACGAAACTGGTGCGTTGGCACATGTTTTTCGCTGATACGGCTACAATTAGCCTTTCTGCCGTCCGAAGAATGATCGTAAACGTCGGTAAAGAGAATATATGGGACCTAATGAACCTCCGTGCTTGCGACCGCATAGGAACCGGCAGACCTAAGGAAAATCCTTACCGACTAAGGAAATACAAATCTATGATTGAAGAAGCACTTAGAGATCCAGTATCGGTAAAAATGCTGAAGATCGATGGACAGAAAATTATGGAGGTTGGTAAGATGAGTCCGGGTCCAAAGATAGGCGTGATATTGAATGCGTTAATGGAGGAAGTTTTGGATGATCCGAAATTAAATACAGAAGATTATTTAGTGCAAAGAACTAAGGAATTTTTAGCTCTCCCGGAAGCTGAATTGAGAAAAATAGCAGAGAAAGGGAAGGAGAAGAAAGAACAAGAAGAGCAAAAAGAGCTAGGAGAAATAAGGGCAAAACACTATGTCTCATAGATTATTTATATAGGACATACTTATTCTCGAGTTATCCACAGTTATGACCTTTACATTGTCCTTTATAAGACATACAATAGTCGCAGACCAGTTTGTCACCGAGGTGTTCGACAGAAAGTCGGACAAGATAAACTACAGTTCATTCATATATGGTCAGGTAGGCTTCACACTACTCAGTGTCACGAAGCTTGCGGAATCAATTTAAAATATCATCCTTCCGTTGCTAAGGATGATAGTGCATCTTGTCTCAAAAAATTATAGCTCCTCGAACGAGAGAGCACCTAAAAAAAAAGACAGAGCACACTATCACCTACTACAATAATTAGTCTGTGCGTCTAATTATCAGGAATGGTGTGGATGAAATCAGATCCAAACATTTAGGGTCTGAGGGGTCAACAGACCCAAGAGTTCTTTAGATTCCGCGTGTTTCAAAAATCGCCATGCGGGATTCTATCTGAACTCGCCTCTGGCGATTTTACTTTTACATGAAACTCTACAGTGAATACTCACATCTTACTCATTTGTCGCTGGCCCACAGCGCCCAAATGAGTAAGATGATCCGTATTCACTTGATAACAACTTCAATAGGGCAGTGGTCGGATCCCAAAACCTCGCTGTGAATAGCCGCTGATTCAACCTTGTTCTTCAACGTATTTGAGACCATCATGTAATCTATCCTCCAACCAATATTTCGGGCTCGGGCATTGGACCAATGAGACCACCATGTGTAAAAACCATTGCCTTTATTGAACATCCTGAATGTATCGATGAATCCGGCGTCGATGAAATTCTGGAACCCTTCTCGTTCTTCTTTGGTGAAGCCTTTCAATCCCTCATTTTCCTTCGGCCGCGCCAGATCATCTGGAGTGTGCGCCACATTCAAGTCACCACAAAAAATAACCGGCTTCTTTGATTCGAGTTCTTTACAATAGGCCAAGAATGCGGGGTCCCATTGCTTGTGACGTAGGGAAATCCTGCCAAGATCATCCTTTGCGTTTGGCGTATAAACCGTAACAACGAAGAATCTGTCGAATTCGGCGGCGATCACACGGCCTTCGGTCCTGGAATCGCCAAACTTGTCCTCCTTCAAGCCAAATTTTGTGCAAATATTCTCCGGTAGATCATTAAAAACAGCGATCGGTTTTAATTTCGTGAAAATTGCTGTTCCAGAATAACCCTTCTTCTTGGCCGAATTCCAGTATTCCTCGTATCCGCTTAGATCGATGACTGCTTGACCTTGTTCGGCTTTGGTTTCCTGCAAGCACAAAATATCCGGCTGATATTTTTCAATAAACGGAGTAAATAAGCCTTTTTTTACTACAGATCTGATACCGTTCACATTCCAGGAGATGATTCGCATATGGTTAGTATAAGATATTAATTAACCAAATGGCTAGTTTTTTCGATTATGAAACTGTTTATGCACCTTCTGCAACTGGCTGTCTGTAATATGGGTGTAAATCTGAGTAGTATTGATGTTTGCGTGACCAAGAAGCATTTGAACTGAACGTAAATCGGCACCATTTGATAGCAAGTCCGTTGCAAAGCAGTGGCGAATAACGTGTGGAGTGACTTTCTTTGATATTCCCGTTTTTATAGCCCAATACTTCACGGTTCTTTCGACAGACCGCTTGTCCATAGCCAAATCACCATTCTTGGCCTCCTCACGATTTAATCTGACGAATAGAGCATCGTCCATATCAGTGCGTTTATCCAAATATCTCTTAATTGCAGCTTTGGCATCTGGCGAAAGAAAGACTACCCGGATCTTCTCTCCCTTTCCTCTGACTGACAGCTCATCTCGATTCAAATTAATGTCGCTTGGAAGGGAACAGAGCTCGGAAACGCGAAGGCCTGTGGAGAATAGACATTCCAAAATAGCCTTATCTCTCAACGATTTTAAGTCATTACCCTTAGGCGCATCCAGTAACCGGCGTAATTCTTCAGGAGTAATTAGATCAAGGCCTCTTTCACCAACTTTCGCCAGTTCGATTCGCTCTGGTGAAAGAGTAGGGATGTCTCTTTTAGCCAAAAACTTCAGAAATGCCCGCAAAGCGATCAAGTGGAAGTTCTGTGTCTTCTTCTTCAGAGTTTCGCCCTTATTCGTCCTGCTACGACCCGTCAATTGGCGGTTAAGCCACAGACGGTATTCACGGACCACGTCAGCAGTAATGTCCTCCGTCTTTTTGAGCTTGGCGTACTGCAAGAATCTCGTCAAATAATGATCATAATTGATCACAGTCTTCAGCGACCGACCCTTTTCAATCTCCAAATACTCCAAAAATTGCTGTTTGAGCTCGTGTATATTGTGCGACATACATGTATTGTAAGACCTAGGCAAACATATTGGTATCTTGCGCCCACTACCTATTCATGCTACTATAAGCCATCATGTTAACAGCCAGACAAAAGACCAAGATTATCAAGGAAACCGGCATACACGAGAAGGACAGCGGATCTCCTGAAGTCCAGGTCGCTCTTTTGACCAAAAGGATAGATGAATTGACAGGTCATTTACGCAAACATCGCAAGGACAATCACTCTCGCCGTGGTCTTCTAGGTATGGTCGCCGATCGCCAGACACATTTGGGCTATCTCAAAAAGAATTATCCTCGACGCTACTCAGCTATCATTAAGAAGTTGGAACTCAAGAAATAATTATCAAGTTTCAAGTTAGAAAGTTCATAAAGCCGACTTTCAGGACTTTATTGGATTTTTGGACTATAATACTTACAGAATTTTTTAATAAATTAATCGTAATCATTTTTTATGATCATAAAACACAAAGAACAACGCGTCGGCGTTTATATCGACGCACAAAACCTCTACCATAGCGGCAAGAATCTATATCATTCCAAGGTCAATTTCGGCCAAATCGTCAAGGATTCGCTGGATGGTCGCAAGCTCGTGAGGGCAGTCGCCTATGTCATCGCTACGGAATCAGGTGAAGAGAACGCCTTCTTCGAAGCCTTAACGAAGATGGGTATAGAAACAAAGGTCAAAGACTTACAAATCTTCAGCTCTGGCGCCAAGAAAGCCGACTGGGACGTCGGACTAGCTATAGATGCCGTCAAATTGTCACCAAAACTAGATGCCGTCATCCTTATAACAGGTGATGGTGATTTCGTACCTCTAGTTGAATACTTGCAGATGAATCAAGGTTGCCAAGTCGAAGTAGTGTCATTCGGCAAATCAACATCAGCTAAACTTATCGAGGCTGCTGACAATTTCATGGATCTCGACGAAGCTTCTCATAAATATCTCTTAAGGAGCGGTGGGGGTGGGAAGAGGTAAGATTAGATTCAATTATTTCAAATTCAAGGTCACAGTCGTGACCTTGTTTGTTGTCAAATCACGAATCGATGTGCTACATTAGGCTTGTTCGAAGTACATTAATAGATAATTTCGCCTGTAGATAAACAGAATTGAAGTTTTTACTTCAAAGCTGAAATCTGTAGGCGAGCACTCATTATGAAAACAAAACAATATTCCATGGAAGTTGGTGGACGAACTCTCTCCGCTGAATTCAATGACCTAGCCGACCAAGCGAACGGCTCAGTCATAGTCCGTTATGGAAACACCGCCGTCATGGCCACCGCTGTGATGGGAAAAGAACCCAAGGAAGGGGACTTTTTTCCGTTGACAGTCGACTACGAAGAGCGTTTTTATGCAACAGGAAGAATTCTAGGATCCCGATTCATGCGCAGAGAGGGGAGACCTTCAACAGAGGCTATACTTTCTGGACGCATCGTCGATCGTACGATTCGCCCTCTTTTTAACCAATTGATGCGCCACGAAGTTCAAGTTGTATTAACAACTCTTTCAATCGACCAAGATGATCCTGATATAGCGGCTGTTATCGCCGCCTCTCTAGCGCTTGGAACTTCAGATATTCCTTGGAATGGTCCGGTTTCAGCCGTTCGCATCGGCAAGAATTCGGACTGGCTAGTCAATCCGAATTTCACCGATCGTGACTTGGTTGGCAATACTTTGGATCTTATCGCCTGTGGAAAAGATGGGATGATCAATATGATCGAAGTTGGCAGCAAGGAGCTCGGCGAGGATGTCGTCAGCGCTGCCTTAGCTAAGGCCTCAGAAGTAATCGAGACCATCCAAGACTGGCAAAAGAAGATAATCAAAGACATCGGTCAGGAAAAGAAAGAGGTTGAATTACCAAAAGCCACGGCCGGCACCAAGGAATTGTTCGATAAAGAGATCGCACCGAAGCTACTTAAATACGTTTTCAGCGGTCCTGGTAAGAAAAAACTGGAAGAAATTTCCGATGAATGGATGAAACTCTTCAAAGACAAGCTGCCGGATGGCAATGCTGGCATGGCTCTAGAAACATTCGAGAGTTCTGTAAATGACCTTATCCACGACCAAGCCATAGATAGCGACAAACGCCCAGATGGTAGAACAATGGATGAGATCCGCCCATTATTTGCCAAGGCCGGCGGGATTTCTCCAATCCTTCACGGTTCCGGAACATTCTACCGCGGCGGCACACATATAATGTCAGTCCTTACCCTTGGCTCACCTGGCGACGCCCAAGTCATAGAGGGTGTCACAGTTGAAGAGAACAAGAGGTTCATGCACCATTACAACTTCCCGCCGTTTTCGACAGGAGAGACCGGGCGCATGGGCGGGACCAACAGGAGAATGATCGGACACGGCGCCTTAGCCGAAAAAGCTTTGTACCCTGTGATTCCAGAGAAAGACAAATTCCCATATACCATTCGTATCGTCTCCGAAGCCATGGCTTCGAACGGATCAACTTCCATGGGGTCGGTCTGCGGTTCAACATTAGCTCTAATGGATGGCGGCGTTCCCATAAAAGCACCTGTAGCAGGCATCGCCTCTGGGCTCATGATGAGAAAGGGTGGTAAACAAGGAAAGGATCTGGAATACAAAGTCCTGACCGACATCCAAGGCCCAGAAGACCATCATGGAGATATGGACTTTAAAGTTGCAGGTACTCGTACTGGAATCACCGCAGTCCAAATGGATGTGAAGGTTGGAGGTATTCCATTGAAAATCTTAGGCGAAGCTTTTGAAAAAGCTAAGAAAGCTCGTTTCCAGATCCTAGATGTCATCGAAAAAGAGATAGCCGTGCCGCGAGCCAAGATTTCTCCGAGCGCTCCAGAGATCATTGTCATGAAGATCAAACCTGACCAGATCGGATTGGTTATCGGTTCTGGCGGAAAAACTATCAACGAGATTCGTGATGTCACTCATGTCGAAGATATAACGATCGAAGATGATGGATCGATCTTCATCACAGGAAAGAATGAGACGGCTCAAAAAGCCAAAGAGATCATATTCAATATGACTCGTGAATACATGCCTGGAGAAAAATTCGACGGAGAAGTCACGCGCCTCATGGATTTCGGTGCATTCGTTAAGATCGGACCAAATGCTGAAGGATTGGTGCACGTATCCGAAATTGCTCCATTCCGAGTTGAGAGAGTTGAGACTTATGTCAAAGAGGGAGATAAGGTACCAGTCGTAGTCAAGGAAGTTGATGACAAAGGTCGCATAAACCTCTCAATAAAACAAGCAAATCCTGATTTCTTCCACAAAAAAGAAGAGGTTCCAAAACCTCGACCAGAATTCAAGCGTCGGTTCTAGGAACAGGTAAAATTCGTTACATGATTCCATTATGATCCCCTCGGAAACACTTCCAGAGGGGGTTATTTGGAACCAGTGTTCAGATATAGCCATCCAATGATTCCTTCAACCTTTGAAGAGCGGCGCAGAAAACGTTATACTTACAACAAATGGAAGAGAACACAATCAAGCCTCAAAGTACTCCGGTGCCTGACCAAAACGGTGGGAACGATGATCCGGATGATAGTCCGCACTCTCCACAAGTTTTTGACATCACGGCTGACCTAAACATTTCCCCGGTGGACGAAAACGAATCTCCGGACACCGATCCGACTGTTCCAATATCTGGAGATGTCTTGGTATCTTCGCTGGTCAATCAACAAACCGTACAAGAAACGCCTTCGCCGATCCCGCCTCAAGAATTTCCACCAACATATACAGCAGCTCCAAACCAAAATCCTGCTTCGCCAACGGCCCGAACAGGTCCAGCGAACCCACCAACAAAAACCGTCCTATCTGCCGAAACGACCGCAAGCAAGCTTTCCGCAGAGATCGAGAAATTGACTGGCGATCCGATCGTAGCTCCCCCAAAGCAACCGACAACTCCACTGGACAGTCCTGAAATAAAACCGATTCGCACTTATGAAAGCGACGTGGCTGACCTTATGTCACACACCCACGTTTCGACCGCCTCTATCGCTATCGCTGAAACCAAAAAACAAACAGGTGAAGAAAAAATGGCCACTCACGAACGTCGCGAACCATACATCCAGTCGCATACAGTCAAGAATTTGCTGCTGACTCTCGTATCTTTGCTACTCTTGGGCGGCGGAGCCTTTGGAGCATATTACCTATATCTACAGAGCCCTATAGCTCCAGTCAAACAAACAGCCCCTCTCGCAGTCAATCAACCAACAACCTCTGCCTTGGTCACTGCTGATATTTCATCTATCTTGCCAATCGATGGCCTCAATGCGAAAACCATCATATCCAGAGTCCAAGATGAAATATCCAAACCGCAAGCAGCAAATACGGTTAAGGAAATAGTCCCGGTCGTCACACAAAACAACATCAAAGTACGCGTCTCCGCCTCGACCATGCTCTCGATCATGGGCATACCGGCTCCGGACATCTTGTCCCGTTCTCTCAAGGACTCATGGATGCTAGGCGTCTATATGGATTCCCGTGGTCAAAGGAATGTCTTTGTCGTAACTCAAAACAACTTCTTCCAAAACAGCTTTGCTGGCATGTTGCAGTGGGAAAATCGCATGCCAGATGACTTGAAACCATATCTTCCCGTTTTGCCGACGAGTCCAAACGCGGCAGTCTTGCCGACACCATCTCCCATAGCCGTACCGACAGCAGCCACGACATCCTCAAAAGCACACACCTCAGCAAAGATCGCAACTTCCACGATAGCTACCGCTTTTTCAACATTCACAGCCACGCCAGTTCCGTCTGTCACACTGCGCGGACAATTCATCAACAAGATCGTCGATAATAAAGATGTGCGCGAATACAAGAACGCAGACGGACAGGTCTCATTCCTTTATTCATTCGTGAATAGCGGCACGCTCGTTATAACTGGGAACGAATCATCTCTTTCGGAAATCCTGACCCGGCTTGAAAACCAATCATATATGCGTTAATATTGGATTATGAACAAGAAAGACATCGAGTATTTCGAACAAAAACTTTCGGCCGAAAAGGTCCGCTTGGAGCAGGAGCTCTCTGGCGTTGGCCAAAAAAACCCTGGTAATCCCAATGATTGGCAGGTCACTACCGCCGATATCGAGGTGGATCCCGCAGACGAAAATGAGGTAGCCGACAAACTCGAAGAATATGAGGGTAATAGCGGCATATTAACTCAACTTGAAGGACAACGTACCGAAGTCGTCGCCGCTCTAGAACGTATCAAAAATGGAACCTACGGCATCTGCGAAACCTGCGGTAAACCGATTGAGAGGGAACGCCTCGAAGCAAACCCTTCATCTCGTATTTCCATCAAACACAGACACGATTCTTCTGTGACAAAATAATCAATAATTAAGAGTGGGGCAACGTAAATATGTACTGTTTCAAACTGGCCCACAGTTATGGAACAGTACATATTTACGTTGCCCCATAATCTTCATTGTTTCTTGAACCTCTTTTTATCATTTTTTGAGGGTTTCTTCACAGTTTCTTCATCTCCATCTTGTATGATGCGAGTATGAGCCTAGCAAAATCATACTGCGCTGAACTCATCGGCCTGACATCGGAAATCATTACCGTTGAAGTAGATATCTCAAATGGACTTCACTCCTTTTCCGTGGTCGGTTTGGGGGATCGTTCTATTGAAGAATCAAAGGACCGTATCGCCGCCGCTATCAAAAACACGGGATTCGTTTCACCAAAACAAAAGAACCAAAAGGTGGTTATCTCACTGGCACCAGCTGACTTGCGCAAAGAAGGCCCGTCGTTTGATCTAGCTATGGCACTCGCGTATCTAGCTGCAGCCGGAGATATTGAACTTGAGACCGAACATAAGCTCTTTATAGGCGAACTATCCTTGGAGGGAAAAGTGCGACGAGTCGCCGGCTTATTGCCGATCCTTTGTCAGGCGACTGCGCAAGGATTTACTCAAGTGTATATTCCTAAAGAAAACCAAGAGGAGGCGTCGCTCGCCCAAGGATTGACCATATTCCCCGTCTCGTCACTTGGGGAGACGATCGACCATCTTATGGGCAGGGCAGGAGTTATCCCGCTCACTCCACGGCTGCCGTCCGCTATGCCGAAAAAGGGGGTCTACATCATGGACATGCGCGCCATTCGAGGTAACAAATCTAGTAAACGTGGGCTAGAGATCGCTGCTGCCGGCGCCCACAACATCCTCATGTATGGACCTCCAGGGACAGGTAAGACCATGCTAGCCCAAAGCTTTTCCTCGATCCTTCCGCCGCTTTCTTATGAACAATCGATCGAAGTTACCAGTGTCCATTCCGCTGCTCACATCCTGGGGGATTTCATGGTAACCGAACCTCCATTCCGTTCGCCTCATCACACAGCTTCATATCCTTCGATAGTCGGCGGAGGCAATATACCCAAGCCCGGCGAGATATCTTTGGCGCATCGCGGCGTTCTTTTCATGGATGAATTTCCGGAATTCGATCGGGCGGTTATCGAAGCCTTGCGTCAACCGCTTGAAGATAGGCATATCACGATATCCCGCGCCCGCGGCACCGTGACATTTCCAGCCCAATGCATCCTCATCGCTTCTATGAATCCATGCCCTTGTGGTAAGGGTCGGGACCAAGGATGTACCTGCACGACCAAAGCCCTGGAAAACTATCGACGCAAGATGTCAGGGCCGATCATAGACAGGCTGGATATTTGGCTCAATATCCACAAGATCGAATATGAGAAGCTAGCCGCACCGACATCTGACGCGGAAGATTCGGAAACCGTCAGAGCCCGCGTCATAGCGGCCAGAGATACGCAGCAAAAACGTTTTACTGAACACGGAATTCGCAAACAATACAACAGTGAAATGGACGCCTCTGATATAGAGAAATGCATTATGCTGAGTGACGATGCCCGATCACTCCTCACTGCCTCAGCAAAAAATCTCGGACTTTCCGGCAGGGGATTCCACCGAGTCATCAAAGTCGCCAGAACGATCGCCGATCTTGGAGGAAACCTGTCCATAGAAAAAGAACATGTCCTAGAAACTCTACAATATAGACAAAAGATTAATTGAGATATGGAACTACTGACAGAGGACAGGATTGACGAACGGGTTCTGGGCCTTACGGATCTCAAAGTGAGTATGTGGACCAGTACTGAGCCCTGTCATTCCGATGTATCCGATGGTCTCTCCCTTGGAAACCTGCTCACCAGAAGAAACCGTCGGCTTCGACATATGGGCATATAACGTTTCCGAACCATTCGAATGTGAGACCATGACAAAATTTCCGTAACCACCATTGCCGTTATGGCCATCTTGAATATTAGATTTGCTCACGATCACGGTCCCAGCGGCGGCTGCTCGTATAGGCGTGCCTCGTGGAGCAGCCAAGTCGATAGCGTTGTGACCATGTAATCCTTGGGTCAAGCGCCCTCCTGGCACCGGACAAGAGAAGAATCCTGGGTATGACGGCCAATTCCAGACAGCGTCGAGAATAGGTTCAAATGAAGGTACTTTCATCTTCTGACTGGAAAGGTATGTCCGGATATCCGAAGCTGACGGCTTTCCGTGCGGAATGATCAACTGTTGTCCTTGTTTGATCTTTGAAGATAAGGAAAGGTCATTATATACAAGAATATCGTCAATATTAGCCTTTGTTTTGTTGGCGATCGACTGAAGCGTATCTTTGGACTGGACTGTATACAAAATACCAGAGACCGGAAGGATTGTGAGAGTCTGACCAACTCTTACAGTATTTCCCGTCAAATCGTTCGCTTGCTTTACAGTATCAACAGTTACATCGAACATATCGGCGATGCTCGAAATATTATCACCTTGTTGGACAATATATGTGCTTTTCTGCAAATTGCCAGCATCGGTGCTATCCGTATTATTGGCAGCCATATCTGGCATAAGAGTCTGACCATCATCACCTACAGGAATCGTCTCATCGGCCAGCACTGACGTAGGATTGAAAGCGACGTTTCCTTTTAATAGGGGTATAGTCTGCGAGTTCAAAGCTGATCGAGGAACAGTGACGCTAGCCGATGCTTGTTCTCCTCCCATAATAGAATTAACGAACGAAAGAAGACCGGCGTGGGCGGTCTTCGAGAATAGGATGACGACAATAATAACCGGGAACAAATAGACGGCTGTCCAAGTCATGAGACGCTTCAAAGGGGAGACGTATTTCTTTGTAGAACGGTTGTATAATTGCATAATAAATTTTTTCTTTCCGCAAGTCAGCCAGATCTGCCATCCATACGTCCAGTGTGTTTATTCCTATACAATAAATGGCTCTGTGTGGCCATTTTTTTACTTACTTATTGTAGGATATCTCTCTAGGTTATCAGGCAAGGATTTATTGTCAACGAGAGATATGCACACCTTACTTTTAATAACCTTTATTGACGAACTGTCAAATAAAGTATTGTCGAAGACTCCGGAAATCTTTCTGTTTGCCGCTGGCCCCCAGCGCTCAAACAAAAAGATTTCCTTCGCCTTCTAAAACATAATCTCCTAGAGCCAAACGACGTAGTAGGAACTTTTACTGCACCGCCGATCATTCCTCATTCATCATTCTTCCTGTAAGATACCTCCATGTCATTGAATGATGCGCAGCAGAGGGCGGTAGAGACCACAGAAGGACCGGTTTTGATCGTGGCTGGCGCCGGAGCCGGGAAAACCAGGGTGATAACTCACAGAATACTCAATCTCATTAAAAAAGGGGTGGCACCGCATTCAATATTGGCCATCACCTTTACTAATAAGTCCGCCAAGGAGATGCGGGAGCGCGTCGGCACGCTTCTCAAAGAAGATAAGGATCTCAATATTCCCATTTCTTTCAACGAAAGACCTTTCATGAGCACATTCCACGCTCTCGGAGTACATATCATCAAAGAAAACGCTCAACTATTGGGACTTACCAGACATTTTACGATCTACGACCGCGCTGATTCTCGCCGAGCCATCAAAGAATCGATGGTCCAATCTTCTATCGACCCAAAGAAATTCGACCCCGGCACCGTCTTAAACATGATATCCAGAGCCAAAGGCGACGGGATCAGCTATCTGGAATACACCGACCGTGCTAGAGATAACATGGAAGAGCTGGTGGCCCAGGTTTGGGAAAAATACGACTCCATTCTAGCCAAAGAAAAAGCCCTCGACTTCGACGATCTCCTTTTGAAAACAATGACGCTGCTACGAGACCATTTGGATCTCCGAAAACGATACGGTTCGATCTGGAAATACATCCACATCGATGAATACCAGGACACTAACCACGTTCAGTATCAGATCGCCAAGTACTTGGCCGAATCGCATCACAATATCTGTGTAGTCGGCGACGCCGACCAAAATATCTACAGTTGGCGCGGCGCCACCATAGAGAACATCCTCAACTTCGAGAAAGACTATCCTGAGGCGATCGTCATCACCTTGGAAAAGAACTATCGTTCTACCAAGACTATTCTGAAAGCCGCCAATAACATCATTGAAAAGAACCTCATACGCAAAAAGAAGACGCTCTATACAGACAACGAGCATGGCGAGAAGATTTCGCTGATTGTTGCCTATACAGAAATCGAAGAAGCGCGAAACATTGCCGAAATCTCTCGAGCTCTCATCGACTCCGGTACATCGCCGCGAAGCATGGCTGTCCTTTACCGCACAAACTTCCAGTCGCGAGTGCTCGAGGAGTCTTTCATCAAGAAAAATGTGCCGTACCAATTGATCGGAGTCAGATTCTTCGAAAGAAAGGAGGTAAAAGACGTTCTCTCGTACGTAAAAGCGGCTTTAAATAGAGAGAGTTGGGCTGACATAGGTCGCGTCATAAACGTTCCAATCCGAGGTATAGGCAAAGCTACAGTTGCCAAGATAATGTCCAAGAGGGAAGATCTCTTACCGCTGGGAATGCAGGCGAAAATATCTCAATTCTGGAAATTACTCGACGATATCCGTCACGAGATTGAGGAGAAGAAGCCATCAGAAGTAATAAAGTTCATCATCCAAGAAACCGGCATTGAGAATCAGCTCCGCAGCGGCGATACTGAAGATGAAGAAAGGTTGCTGAACGTCCAAGAATTGGTTTCTGTGGCGGCGCAATATGACAATTTTGGTACGGATACAATCGAGCCCGCTGGACAAAGCGTCCCGACGTACGTCGGAACCGCGGAGCCCAAAGGATTCGCCGGCATTGAAGCACTCCTAGAAAACGCCGCCCTAGCTACTGACCAGGATGAGCTACAAAAAGATAAGGATGCTGTCAAACTGATGACTGTGCATGCCTCCAAAGGGCTCGAGTTCGATCATGTCTTCATTTCCGGCCTTGAACAAGATCTGTTTCCTTTAAAACATATGGATGAAGGCGAGATCAGTAAATCAGAAGAGGAGGAGGAGCGTCGCCTCTTTTACGTGGCTCTGACACGAGCCAAGAAGAAGGTTTACCTGAGCTACACCGTGCTCCGAACTGTCTATGGAGCCCAAAGAGTCAACTTGCCATCAGAATTCATCGAAGATATTGAAAAGGATCTGCTCGATGATCGGCCACCAGCAAAGCCTACCGGCGCCAAGGCGATATTCATTGATTTTTAATTTTTCGCTCTCGATTTATCGCTCTCGATTGCTTAATGCCCGCCCATGAATTAGTATCTTCTGCATGACTCTTAGACCAAAAAAATCGCTCGGTCAACACTTCTTGAATTCAAAACATGTTCTGGATCAGATCATTTCGGCTGCCGACATCAAAGCTGATGAAAATATCTTGGAAATAGGGCCAGGTACAGGAGTCCTTACTGAAGCCTTGATTACCTCCGGCGCAAAGGTTGTCGCCGTTGAAATGGATGAACGCTCTGTCGACATGCTTAAAGAAAAATTCTCAAAGGAGATTTCCGCCAGCCAATTACAATTGATTCGCGGTGATATCCTTGCTCCTTCCTCCTTCCTCCTTCCTCCTTCCTTTTCAATCATCGCCAACATTCCTTACTACATAACCGGAGCAATCCTTGAAAAGTTCCTCGAACACGAACCGCGACCAAGTCGAATGGTCCTATTGGTTCAGAAGGAAGTCGCCAAACGGATCTTGGGCTCGCTTCCTGGCGGTGAGGGGAAGGAGAGCGTTCTTTCAATCTCGGTAAAATCTTTCGGCACGCCGAAGATCATCGCTACCGTTCCACCGGGGGCATTCACACCTCCACCAACAGTAGATTCGGCTATTCTTTCGATTGAAAATATCTCGGCCGATACATTTTCTAGCGAAGAGTCATCGGATGTTGCGATCAGATTCTTCTTCAGTATCGTCAAAGCCGGTTTTGCTCACAAGAGAAAATTCTTGATAAGAAATCTCGAAATTCTCATGGACAAAGATGCATTAAAGTCGCTCTGGGGAGGATTGAACTTAAATGAAAAAATCCGCGCAGAGGATTTGACTGTCGAGCAATGGCTACAAATAGCCACTATGGGCCTTTCCAAGAAAAAGTCGGGGTAAGTCTAGACGCGGTGTTAGAAATAAGCGACGATCCGGGCAACGAATCGAAAAGAGTTGCAAAACTATTCTTTCCATTATTGAAAGAAGTCCCGATCAAACGAAATACTCCTTCCGGATTTTGGGCGCTATCACCACAATCTTCTCCTTGATACACCAGACAAATTGCAACCGGTGTCAGAGTTGTCAAAAAATACGCATCGGAGCTCATAATATTGTAATTGGGATATAACTGAGTCACTCCTGGCTGATATAGATAAACATGATAACTATTATCAACATAGCTCATGGTATTTATATTAGTGCCTCCACTACACGTACACTTTTCTTCTATTCCTAACAACATGCCTCCATCGAACATCCTACCGTAAGCCTTCGCAGTAAGCGGTAAAACCAAGGAAACAATGGCTATTATAGAAATAAGTGCTTTGACACAACCTTGCGAGCGACTATTTATTGTATTTGCAGAAAATCCCATGATGAGTTATTTCGTTAAATGAAAATATCCGTAATTTAAGCTCTTTCCTTTGGATGTTCCGATGCTGAACGTAACTGTGAACTGATTTATATTCGTATCACTGAAGAATACTGCAGCATTGGGCAAATCACTTACTTTGAATGTCAGACTATGGCCATCAGGCGAGCTGACTGATCTGATTATACCAATATTCGAGTAAACCGTATTGCCAGTGGTGTCGAGCGAGTCGGCAGTTACGACAATCTGGCTATTTCTATCGGCTTGTATAGGTGACACGGAAGCGATGAGGGGGCGATCGTCAGTAATATTTCCGATAGTGAGAAAGAGTGGGGTCGCGTTTTCGGTAGTTCTGGTCGCATCCGTAAGCCAAACCTTGTATTGTCCGAATGAAATATTCGGCACCGTAATCGAGAATTGATCGGCAGTAGTTGCCTGAACATTGACACTATTCGCCGGACCAAGGTGAAATATCATGGTATTCGCAAAACCGCCGCCAGTGACCTGCAATTGATCGCCGGGTTTGGCCTTATTATGAGAAAGCCCAAAAATCATAAGGTCATTCGGAAAAACTCGGTCAAATGCAAGACTTTGGGGAATAACGCCACGGGACAGATATTTCTGAATATCTGCACTACTCAAAGAACCGGCCGTATTTATGCCTGGAATGGGCACAGAAGGAATTACCACAGGACTCACCGCTGTGCTTGCTGGCGAAACGGCGGGGACAACACTCACCTGAGGAGTATTCGAAGAAGAAATACTCAAATTTATCAAACTTTCCAGCTTTTCCCTTGTTTTTAAGCCAACAAATCCGGTTCCCGACGTCAAATTGTTCGGTGTGAGAATGTCCTTGGCATATTTCTCTTGAAATCTAGCCACGGCTTTGGCAGTTTTGACCCCAAAATATGCAGTTTCCAAGCCTGGCGACCCAGAACCGGTTGAGGAAACCGCTGTCAGTGGGTCTTTATTGAGAATAACTTGTAATTCTCTGACATCTGGACCCTGAGCACCGATGGAGAGATTCCGACGGAAGGTCGTACTCGCAGAAACGCTCGCTATGCCAACCAAGAGACAAGAGACTGCAACAATAGACAATAAGATCGACTTAGTCATGTGAAGTAATTATAGCGGCTAGCGAGAATCTCGTAAATGCTCGCATTTTTGAGATTCGAGCGAAGACGATATATGAGCGAAGCGAATATATCACGCATTCGGATTACTCCTGATCTAATATCATTATCCCCAAATTTATAAGATTTTAAAGCCTCACGCTGGTATACTTATACTATGGCGATTTTCTACCCGCGTAAGCAGACGGTAATAATATTCGTGGTTTGCGTTTTGGCCGTCTGGGGAACAACCCATTACGCCTCGTTAAACGCAAACGCTGGCCAAATAAATGGCGCTGGCAACAACAACTCGGCTGCTGTGGTGACAGATTTGCAACCAAATACTAGCACCGACAATGGTGACTGGAAGAAACAGTTCGAGGGGACAGTTAAGACACCTCCGAACAGCGATTCCGCCATCACAAAAGAGAAGCTTACAGCAACTGATAACTTAGCGAGAGATTTCTTTACCAGCTATATCGGACTGAAACAAGCAGATTTGGTGAATGATCAGGACGCTATAGACCAAACGACAGCAAATATTGCGGCTGAGCATATCAATACAAATCCAACAAAATTATATGTTGTCGGTGATTTGCATACGATCGCCGCAAACGATAAAAATACGCTACTAACCTTCAGCCAGGCAGTCACCACGGTCCTCGATTCATATAATATAAGAACTAGCCAATCTTCAATCGTCCAATCATATATTTCCAAGAATGATCCATCCGTACTCAAAAATATCGACCCGATCATCGCTGCATACAAGAGGATGATCTCTTCACTTCTTGCTATCCCTACACCCGAGATCATTTCATCCCAATATCTAGAACTTGTGAACGCCCTGAGCACGATGAAATCCGCAGCTGTAGATTTTCGCGGCTTTGACACTGACTCCGTAAGCGGCCTATCCGGTATGTCTATGCACGTGACCGGGGCCCAACAGATCATCACCGGCCTACAAGATATGAACGCTGTACTGGAGGGCGAGGGGGTTCCATTCATGATCAATCAGAACGCTTTGAATGCGCTAGTCCGATAAATCACTATGACAATCAAGAACAACATAATCAAAAATGGGATCTGCCTAGCATTCGTTACTTCGATTCTATTCATGACCTCGGCAGTATATCTTCCCGCAACAGCACAGGCACAAATAGCAGGAGCGGTCGGGGGAGTGGGGGCGGGACTGATCGCTTGTAACATGGGATCGATTTTAAGTGGCATAGGAAGCGCAGTAGGTATCGGTGGCGGCAGTGGTGGAAGCGGTAGCGTAGGGAGCATCATTGGTGGGAATGCGGTGCCTGTTTCCGACGCAACGGTTAGATCAAATACTACGGCCGTGAAGGATGACGTCTGCACATGGAAAGGCCTGGCCTGGCAAGCTGCCCAGGTGATACTGCACCAACTTACGAATAGCGTAGTAACTTGGATCAATACCGGCTTCAAAGGAGAACCGGCGTTCTTAAAGAATCCTGAAGGTTTCTTCATGGATGCCGCCGACCAAGTTACCGGGGCATTCATCAGCGACCTCGGTCCGTTAGGTAAATCACTCTGTTCTCCATTCAATATCGACCTTCGTCTCTCGCTAGCATTGGGACAAACATCGACCTTAAATCAACGATATACATGTACCTTGAGCAAGGTGATACAGACAGCCAAACAAAGCGGCAATGTTTCCGTCTCAGTTAAGGGAAGTTCGAATGGCACAAATCTAGGAGATATAATGTCAGGAAATGTCCTGAACAACCCTAACGATATAAGCATTAATGGTGCCAGCGTCGACGGCTTCATGGGAGGCGATTTCCGTCAAGGTGGCTGGCCAGCTTTCATGGCTCTAGTGTCCGAGCCACAAAACAATGCTTTCGGGGCTGCCCTACAAGCAAAGAGCGACCTGGATGTGCAGATACAGAAAAAACAGAACGCGATCAATAATGACCTGAACAGGGGAAATGGATTCTTGTCATGGCAAAAATGCGACAACGTTCAAACATCTTCTGGAAGCACCGCAACCACCAAAGTCTGCCACGTCGAGACGCCAGGTTCAGTCATTTCCGCCGCACTCAACAAACAGCTCGGTGCCCAAACCGATACTTTGAACATGACCCACGATATAAACGAGATAGCCACCGCTTTGACAAATCAGCTCTTCAATCAGGTCCTCTCTAATGGTGGTGGATTGTTGTCTTTGACGAAAACAACTTCTAGCAATTCAAGCTCTGGAAGCAACGCAGCATCCCAATCATTCATCAACCAATACGCAAACAGCGACCCAGCACTTCAAACAAACTTCACCAATCTCAAACAGCAGACCGTTGCTCCGATCAATACTGCGGTCGCATCAGTCCAACAATCAGTGACGACTTTGAATTCGGCACTCACACTCATAAAACAACAACAAACTGCTTATGCAGCGGCTTCAGCCTGTCTACAGACGCGAGCCAGCGCTTCCGGAGCAGCGGCAAGTCTGCAAACGAGCCTCACTGCTTTGAATAACGTCATCTCCATCACTGTGACTCCAGCAGTCAACCAATATCAAAGCGCTTATAACAGCACGCAATCTGTCTTGCTAGCCATCCAAAGCGCTGTGTCACAGATGCAAAGCGCCACAACAGCCCAACAGTTGACCGACCAACAAAATAGTTTGAACAACCTCATAGCCCAGTCAACTACGGCTGTTCTAGATCCGCAAGTTGCCCAAACATATCTCACTACCGCCACCCAAACAGCCACCACGCTTCAGACGACTCTGGCGCCATACCAAGCCCTTTGCACCAGTGGAACGGCCACGCCGACAGCCGCCCCATAATATTCTATGAAATCGCATTTCAAACAAATCATCCCGATACTCTTCCTCGTCCTTACGGTGTTTTCTTTGTTTGCAGTTCCTGTAAACGCACAGACTCCAACGCCGTCTGTAACTGCGTCTCCATCACCAACAAGCACTCCTGACCCAGGTTCGGGCGGTGGCCAAACTGGATGTAGCGTGAGTGACGTCCTTCATCCGACGAAATGCATAAATACTGTACTATCAAACATTGTTAATACTGCTTTAGACGCTATGGGCATAATGCTCACATTCGCCGGAGGTATATTGAACGTTTCCATAGTTATAACCATGCACATCAAAGACTTCGTCAGTGCCACACCCGCCATTTACGCCATTTGGCAGACTATCCGCGACGTGACCGGCATATTCTTCATATTTTTCCTTCTATACGCGGCCTTCCAAATCATCCTTGGTCTTGGAAACAATTATGGCAAAGTGATAGTCTCCATCGTCACCGCTGGTATACTGATCAACTTCAGTTTCTTCATAGTCAGCGTCCTCATCGATGCTTCAAATGTCGTCTCTTTGGCTATTTTCAACTCCATGGTACCAACATCTATCACCATGACTGATAAGACGACCGTAGCCGATTTGGCGACAGCAACCGGAATGACCCAAAGCACCTCAAATGTCAGCGCGGGAAATGGCATCTCTCAAATCTTCATGAACAGCCTGAAGATCCAAACCAATTTTAATACCAAGACTAACGGGATCGGAACTAAACTTGGAGATTCCTTCACAATCATCGTCGTCGGTATAGTCGGCATTGTCATAATGATAACAGCCGCTTTCAGCTTTCTCTTGGCTGCGGCGGCATTCATCGCAAGATTGGTTATCCTGCTATTTCTGTTGGCCTTCTCACCTATATGGTTTGCCGGTATGATCATCCCGCAAATAGCAGACAAAATGAAAGAATTCAAGACACAACTAGAGGCCCAATTAGTCTTTATGCCCGTGTATCTTTTGCTTATGTATGCAGCCTTGAAAGTCCTCAACGAAAGCAACATCATGGGCGCGGCTAGTTCCAATATTTCAAGCTTGCCAGCCGGTACCAATTGGACTTTCAGTTATATGGTGTTAGCCATCAATTTTGCCATGGTCATAGTCATGCTCAACCTTCCTCTCATCGTCGGCCTCAAGATGGGCGGATCTGCGACTGGATGGATGGATAAAACCATGAAGAAGTTCAGCGCGGCAAATATTTGGAAGGGTGTCGGAAGCCAGGCTGGTGCTCGAACTCTCGGACGTGCGGCTTACAGAGCGAACGAAAGCGCTCCGATGAAATTCCTGGCAAGCCGTTTGCCCGGCATCGGCGGTTTAGCTTCTTCTGGTCTGTCTAAGGTCAGCACAGGCGGCTTCGGTGGGGGTAAAGCGGGTGGATACGAAGCTCGCTTAGCAGCAAAGAAAAAAGCCGAGGAAGGAATGCATGATAGGTTGGATAAAGTCGACCGTGGTGATTTCGCCCAAGGCCCCGAAGGAGATAAGGCCTTTGGAGTAGCTAAGGATAAAGCCAAAGCATATCAGGCGAAATATCGTGAAAGTCTTCCTTGGAAGGCTAGCCCGGGTAATCTATACCTTGGTGGTGCAATAGGTTTCGCTATCGATAACAGAGCAAATCGGCAAACAGCAGCAAAATTGGACAAGGTAGTTCGAGATAAAAAAGCGAAGTCAGACCTGGCAGCTAACAAACGTGAGAAAACGAGAGTGGATGATGAACTTAAAGAACTCAAAGCTAAGATTGTGGCAAAGGGGAAACCTATTGGTTTTAAACCGGGAATTCCGGCTAGCCCTGAGGAATTAGCAGATGTTGAGCGTCTTGAGAAAGAACAAGTACGACTACAAAAAGATATCGATGCTGGGGAAGAAGAGGCCGAGAAGGAACGAATTGACGGAATGGCGAAGGCTGTTGCAAGAGAGACGAAGTCTGAAGCGTCAGCAGCACCCAAGGATACACCGAAAGATGCGCCAAAGAAATAACAATCAATGACATGAAAGACTACACCACCGAACAAATCCAGGCCCAATTCGAGAAACTGCCGAAGGAACTGCAGAAAGCAATTTCATCGCAAGAAGTTCTGAACACGATCCAGGCCATTGGAAAAAAATATGAACTGATGATCGATCAGGTTGGTGATCTTGTCGATCAAGTCGTTCTAGTGATACTGGGTTTCGCCAAAGCATCCACATTTGTAAGTGACCTTTCTGATCGGCTATCCATCGACGCAAAACTTTCTCAAATGATCGCAACTGATATAAATAGTCAGGTGTTTTCGACAATAAAGACCCAGATGCGAGAGATAGAGGAGAAATCTAAAAAATCTGAAGATGCTGCACGAGCGATCGACGAACAAACGAACGACACTGGACAGCAAGACATCGCTGCTCTAGAGCAACCTTTGGAAAACGATCATGCTGAATCGACCATGTCATCTGTAGAAACAGCTGGCGATTTCAGCATCGATAGGCCGAGCAGCATATTGGAAAGCAGTAGCGGGATTACTGTCGCAGACAGAGCAAAGATATTGGCTGGCGTAGAGGACCCGACAACGTGCCCGTCCATCCTGGAAAATCCACCGAAAATTGAAGAATCACAAACGCCGATTAACCAAAAAGGCACTCTTCCGCTTACCGTACCAAAAGATTCCCAACCTTCAATAGCAGCGATACCAAATGCGACCACACCAGTTCCAGCCGCTCCACAACCTGTCGTACCGAAGCCAGTCCCACCACCAACACCACAAACTCCGAAGAAAATCGATGTCAGCAATCCAAAACCAGGTGATCCATACAAAGAATCGATCAGCTAAGCTATATTCGCTCCACTCATATATCGTCTCCGCTCGTATTTTGTGGAGGCTCGCTTCCACAAATCCTCGCTTGACGCTATAATTAGGCCATAATGCGTTTTCAAGTACCTCAATTCATCGAAGTAGAAGACAAGATCTTCGGACCGCTCACTTTGAAGCAATTCATATACTTGGTCGGCGGGGGAGGATTGTCTTTCGTAGTCTACGTATTCTTGAAAAGCATCATCTTATCGTTCATTCCCATCGTCGCCATCATGGCGCTATCGGCTGCTTTAGCCTTCTACAAAATCAACAACAAACCCTTTGTCAATGTCATGGAGGCAGCATTCAAATATTGGTGGGGGAACAAGCTATATATATGGAAGAAAGAGGAGAAGATACCAGAAAAATCAGCCGAAGTGACCGGCGATGAGGTCAAGAGCTACGCTTCTATCATGGTTCCAAAGATCTCTGACAGCAAGCTCAAAGACCTGACCTGGAGCTTGGATATCAAAGAGAGTGTCTATTCGAATAAGAATCAGCGGTAAATCAGCGATAATTCCTATGGCAAAAAACGTCAAATCACAAACCACCCAAAACTTCGTGCCTATCCAGGAGATCCGCGACGGCGTGGTCATCTTGAGAAATGGGGGCATGCGCTCCATCATCCTGGCTTCATCGCTCAACTTTGCCTTGAAATCGCAGGATGAGCAGAGTTCCATTCTCATGCAATTCCAGAATTTCGTGAACTCTCTAGATTTTTCCATCCAAATATTCATCCAGTCAAAAAAGCTAGACATACGGCCGTATATTGCTCTTCTGGAAGATCGCTACAAGGAACAGTTAACCGAGCTTATGAAGATCCAGGTGCGCGAATATATCGAATTCATCAAGACATTCGTGGAAAGCACCAATATCATGTCCAAGAGCTTCTTTGTGGTCATTCCGTACGATCCGGCGATGATAAGTGCCAGCAACAATCCTCTGACAAAATTCTTACCAGGAAAAAATCAAGGAAAGAATCAAACTGAAACAGCCGATGCTCAATTCCAAGAATACCGTAGCCAACTCGAGCAGAGGGTATCGGTAGTCGAACAAGGCTTGGTCCGCTGCGGCATCAGGGCTGCAGAATTGGGAACAGAAGAAGTGGTCGAATTGTATTACAAGCTATTCAATCCGGGAGAAACAGAGAAGCCTATCCAGATCACATAAACATATGTCTATATTTAACAAACTCTTCGGCAAAAAAACAGAAGCCCCCATCGTTTCGGTGCTTCCTAATGAGATCTACCAAGCGGGCGTATTGGAGCTGAAGGACGTCATCGCACCATCAGCCTTGAAAGTTAGCCCGAAGGAATTGAATCTTGGCGAGAAGGTCGGCCGCACTCTATTTGTCATTTCTTACCCGCGTTTCCTCGATGAAAGCTGGTTCGCACCTATCATCAACCTAGATAAAGTCTTCAATGTCTCTATTTTCATCCACCCAGTCGAAACAGCCAAGATTCTCCGACACTTCCAAAAGAAAGTGGCCGAGGTGCAAAGCCAGATATCCAGGAGAGAAGAGAAGGGTTTGGTCCGCGATCCTGGCCTAGACACTGCATATCAGGACCTGGAAGCGCTCCGTGACCAATTGATGCAAGCGCAAGAACATCTCTTCGACGTTGGCGTATATATTACGATCTTTGCCGATTCTGATGGCGATCTCGACAAGTTGGAATCAGAGATCAAGTCCATTCTTGAATCGAAACTTGTTTACGTCAAACCAGCCCTTTTCCAACAAGAACAAGGCTTCAAATCAGTCATTCCTATAGCCGACGACCAATTGGCGGTACATTCCAAGCTGAACTCCTCGCCACTCTCGTCGCTATTCCCGTTCGTCTCTTTCGACCTCACTTCAGATAAAGGAATACTTTATGGAATAAATCGCCACAATTCATCGCTGGTCCTTTTCGACCGATACCTTCTTGAAAACTACAATTCTGTGACGTTCGCCGTGGCTGGTGCCGGTAAATCATACTGCACAAAGCTGGAGATTCTTCGGACTTTGATGTTCGATACCGATGTGATCGTCATCGATCCGGAAAAAGAATATGAATACATGTCGGAAGCTACAGGAGGGAAGTATTTCAACATCTCTCTGAATTCTGAGCACCATATCAACCCATTCGATCTACCTATACCAGCCGAAGATGAATCGGCAGCGGACGTATTACGATCTAACATCATCAACTTGGTCGGCCTCTTCCGTATCATGTTGGGCGGCCTGTCCCAAGAAGAGGACGCTATCATCGATCGTGCCATCACCGAAACATATGCGCTCAAGGATATATCTCCAGAATCCGACTTTCGCACAGTCGAACCGCCTCTTTTGTCTGACTTCGAGCTCGTCCTAGCTGGAATGGAAGGTGGTGAATCATTAGTACAAAGATTGACCAAGTACACCAAAGGAACCTGGTCCGGCTTCATCAACAGACCTTCAAACGTGGACATCAACAAGAAGTTCGTTGTCTTCTCTCTCCGCGACATGGAAGACGAGCTCAAGCCGGTAGCCATGTATATAGTCACCCACTTCATATGGAATGCCGTGCGCAAGATCAGGAAGAAGAGGCTCCTAGTCATCGATGAGGCTTGGTGGATGATGAAATCCGAAGATACGGCCTCATTCCTATTCGGATTGGCAAAACGTGGCCGTAAATATTACCTTGGCTTGGCGACAATAACCCAAGACGTGGATGACTTCTTGAAATCTCCCTATGGTTTGCCGATTCTTACCAACTCTTCAATTCAGATCCTGCTCAAACAATCGCCAACCGTAATCGATCACATCCAGCAAACATTCAACTTAACAGACGAAGAGAAATACTTGTTGCTCGAATCAGATGTCGGGGAAGGCATGTTCTTCGTCGGCTTGAAACACGTAGCCATCAAGATCGTCGCCTCCTATACAGAGGATCAGATCATCACCACAAATCCAGCTCAAGTCATGCAGATCGAGAAAGCCAAGAAGGATCTCGAGGCAGCAGGGCAGTAAGGGGATGCTTTCTGTTATAATTGAAACGCAATGGCAAAACCCAAATCAAAAGGCTGGTTTTTATTGTATCTCTTTGCTGGCGGAATGGACTTCATACAGTTCGTCATCATCGAATGCATCCTCGTCTGGGTCTTTGGTATTGGAGTGGCAATAAATGAAATTTTGGATCCCATCGTCGGTGTCATCATTGCTCTGTGGATCCAGTTCGGAAAAAAGGTCTCTCTCGTCCAACACCCGAGTCGATTAGCATCTTTAGTTGGTATGGAGGCGCTGTCCGCAGTTACCGGCGGAATAGCGCAGCTGTGGATTTTGGATGTCTGGTACATTCATAGCGATGTAAAAAAAGAGGAGGCTCAAATGAACGCTGAGCGGGAGCAGGAGGAATTTTTGCAGGCCGGAATGGCTCGTAAATATGTCGAGGATGGTGTGGGTAGAGCTAGGACCGAACAGCTTCAACCAAGCGAATCCTCTAGATTCTACGTAGATGGTGTCGGAAGACCTAGAGGCCATATACAAGCAACAGGACCTACGATTGGAAAATCGGTAAAAAATGCCGAGTCATCATTCTCTGCATAAAGTTTCCAAATGGTGATAACTCTTCATTCCATCCGACTAATTCATGTTAAAATAGACACTGATGAATCGTCATTTTCTATCAATCGTATCCGCCGGCGTCCTCCTCGCTTCTTGCTCCTTCCTTCTTGCTCCTTGCTCGCACGCCCAAAGTGTTCCCTCATCCGGCGGTGTCACCCTCTCGGTTTCATCGGAAAATCCAGCACCTGGACAACAAATAACGATCACAGCAGCGAGCTATAGTGCCAGTATCGATTCATCGAAGATTACTTGGTCGGTCAATGGTAAAGTGGCTCAAAGCGGCAACGGTCTTACGACTCTCACAGTGACCGCCCCAGCTCTCGGTAAAAAACTGAATATAAAAGTCACAATGGTCACGAATAATGGCCAAACAACCACCGGAAGCACCGTGATCGGTTCAGGTTCGGTCGACCTAGTAACTGAAACAGATGGTTACGTGCCACCTTCCTTCCGAGGAAAAGCGCCCGTTGTTTATCAAAATTCCGTTACTGTGGTCGCTGTTCCTCATATCGCCAATTCAGATGGTGTTGAATACGACCCAAAAACTCTCATCTACCAATGGAGCAAGAATAACCAAATCCTCGGAGACCAGTCTGGTTATGGAAAACAGTCGATCATGTTAGTGGGGGATATAGTCCCTCGAGCATATGACCTGTCCGTGAACGTGACACCGCGCACAGGCTCCGGCCAAGCTGAAAGCATGATCACAATAACCCCCCAATCGCCTTCGATCACTTTTTACATAAACGATCCTCTCTATGGTCCGCTCTTCAACTTGGCTATCAACTCTTCGTATCGCATCGGTTCGCAAAGGGAAGCCAACATTCTAGCCATTCCTTACGGTTTCAATAAACCGGCCAATAAATCTGGAGATCTTTCTTTTTCTTGGCTTATCAACAACGTCGCGCATCCAGAATTGACTACAAATGATTCCGTTATCTTGCGTGCGCCCGTAGGAACAGCGGGAGCTTCTAATATCACCTTGAGTATCGCCAACAATAAGCAGATCCTCCAGAGCGCCAATTCCGGTTTTACAGCCATGTTCACTGCAGCGTCTTCAAATGCTGCGCCATCAATAACCAATTAATACCATGAGATTTTCATATTCATCACTGAAAAAGGTAATCGCCATCGCCGCGTGCAGCTGTATATTATCCACCTGCATTCTGATAATTCCAGCGACTCCCCAAACGATGGCAGCCGATTCGGCCACCATGGCGCCAAAAGATTATGAGTTGCTTGCTCCTTTTCCTTGTGTAGTATCGGTTTCTGGTGGTTGTGCCCAAGGTTCAACCGTAACTACCGTATCGTTTCAGCAGTACGTTCTATACGCCATGAATCTTCTCATCGCTTTAGCGGCTGTGGCAGCGGTCTTCATGATCGTTTACGGCGGGCTTGAATACATGACCACTGGCTCATTCCAAGGCAAGGGCGACGGGATAAAAAAGGTCCAGAACGCCTTGATCGGCCTCCTTCTGGTACTATGCTCATATCTAATCTTGGGCGCCATCAATCCAGCGTTCGTGAATATACCTTCAACATTGGTACCACAATTGTCAACACAATTGAAACCTAACCTAACCCAACCTGTTACAATAGACTTTTTTGATCAACTCACTCAAGATGCAAAGGCCTATAATGCACAAACTTCCGAGTACGGACAACAAATGACGCAAGAAAAGGCAACAGTAACATCGCTTCAACAAAATTTGACGAGCTTAAAAGCCCAACAAAACGAATTACTATACTCTGAGGGCGTTAGCGACACTGATCCACGTCTGGCTTCTGTAAATGCCAAAATTCAAGACACCACCAACCAGATAGCAGATGCGCAGGCGGCAGCTACTATCTTGACTGCGCAAACTGAAATAAGCGCTCAAATGAATGGGGGAAACTCAAACAACTTTAACTCATCGGGGGACTCAGTTACTCAAACAAAAACATTGCAGGACGTAAGAAACAATGAGGATAATGTTAATAAAGCCTATAACGAAGGGCTCCAAAATCTTCAATTGCTTGGAGCCGATACCCCAGATAACATCAAGAAACTAGACAGCACCTACTATTATAATTATGGTCAATTACTGCTGCAAGACAGCATACTCCAAAATGCGCCTGTCGATGGAATCAAACAAGTAAATTCACAAGTTATTAATGGTATATTGAATAATATGTCAGCTGACGATCCAAATAAGGCTAAGCTGCAAGCCAGTATTACCACTACAATGGCCAAGCTGTGCAACCCAAACTTTGGCGCGCCCAATGACCCAGCTTGCAAGAAGTAAACCTTCCATGAACAAATCCCTTGTAATTCCAATCGCGATCATCACTTGCCTTGTCCTCGCCGGCTTGGCCTATTGGTACTTCTTTTTCTACGGGGCAGGGAAACCGACCGTGGCTCTGACCTCTCCGGGCCAACAATCAGTTAGCGGTTTCGCTCCACTCAATTCGAATTCAACGAATCGAACTGGAAGCTCGACTCCTTCAAGCTTGAGCAACACTCCGGTTTCTATTCAACCATCAACCGTCAGGATCGCGACTTTGCGCATGATAAGCGGAACCCCAGTAGGCGGATATTCGGCTAGCACCAGCGCCTCAACAACGATAGTCCGTTGGATAGACCGAGGAAGAGGAAACGTCTACGAATTATCGCTCGCTTCGGAAACAGTCGCGACTCTTTCCAATACCATCCTTCCGCGTATGTATGAGAGTGTTTGGAACAAGAATTTGACCGCCTTCGTCGGGTCAATATTCTCCAGCAAGATCGACACACCTACCACGCTTTACGCCCAACTTAAAGCCCAGGACCCATCTGCAGCTGCCTCAAACAAGAACTCGGTGGGAACGACTCCATTCCAATTGAAAGGCAACAACCTGCAAGATAATATCGTAGCCTTCGCCGCCTCACCAAAAGGAGACAAGTTGTTCACTCTCGTCAATGAAAACGGTGCTGGTGTCGGATATATCTCGAATTTCGATGGATCAAGCATGGCTAGACTGTTCAGTACCCCGCTTATTCAAGTTAACGTCGAGTGGACGGAAACCAATACCATCGCCATTACTACCAAAGGTTCTGCTGGTCAGCCGGGATACTTGTACTTCGTGAACACCAAGACTGGTATCTGGAAGAAGATCCTTGGTCCGATCGCTGGCCTCAGCACCAGAACCAGTCATGACGCACATTACGTGCTCGCCTCCTCGGCTAACAATGATCAGAACGTCGACACCGCTATATATACCGTCTCTTCCGGTAGCTTCTCCAGCGCCGTATTCCGTACTTTGGCCGACAAATGCGCTTGGGGTAATCTCAATATGAATAGCGTTTACTGCGCCGTGCCGTCACAACCCGTTTCCGGAACCTATCCTGACGATTGGTATACTGGAACACTTTCAACGATCGACAAGATCTGGAAGTTGAACGCAGGCACCGGTGAGATCAACCTTGTCTCTACCATCGTCGACAAGAGCGACCGTGTCATCGACGCTTTCAACCTGAAACTCGATCCCCAAGATGGTTATCTATTCTTCATGAACAAAAACGACCTAAGCTTCTGGTCGTATGATCTCTCCGCTTCACACTAATAGTTGAGCGAAGATTGGAAGACAAAGAAAATACTCCTGTTTGAGCGCTGTGGGCCAGCGGCAAACGGGAGTATTTTCGGAGTCTTCTGGTTGATATGCTACTTCAGGTGCCGCTTCTTGATATATAGTTCCTGACCTAGAGTAAATAAGGCGCTAACTGACCAATATATTGCGATGATCGATGATGCCTGGGGGAATCTGGCTGGAATAATCCAATAAATCGAGGCGAAGGCTAATAACGGCAGAAGAAACTTCATCTGCGAATTCATGGAGTTCGATAGTTGCGACGCTTTGTCCAAAGAACCACCGCTTTTAATAGTGCTCGCAGCCATTTCTTTCTGCTGTCTGGCTGCTACCGAGAAATGGAGCTGGAAAAACTGTGCAGCACCAGTGATCAAAGCCAGGACAAGATTCTTGCTCGTCAGATCCAGGCCCAAGAGAGTTGGTCGTGGCGCAGACATATGCGTGAATGCGTTCAGGATCGACGAGTAAAGCAGGTGCGTATCTATGGTCGGGATGATTTTATAAAAGACCGAGATAAGAGCTAGAAGTATTGGCAGTTGGATGATGAGCAATAGGATCCCCGAGAAAGGTTTTACTTTTCTGGCCTTGTAAAGCTCCATTATTTTCAAAGCTTGCGTCTGCTTGTCAGCTGCATACTGTGTGCGAATCTTAGCCGCATCTGGTTCGACCTCTTTCATTCGCACCTGCGTCAGTAAGGCGCTCTTGGACAGGGGAAAGAGTATCAGCCGGATGATGATCGTAAATATGATGACTGCGATGCCTACGTCTATGCCTGGGATCAAAACCATGATCCCGACTAGGCCGTTATAAAGAGGTTGAAAGATGAACTGGCTGTACATGAATGAGTTTAGCGAGTAACACTTTGCTAGTTTGATAACTGTGGGCCAGTTTCAAACTGGCAAAGTGTTACGAGCTTATACATACTACTTCAAAAGACCGGCTTTGACAAAGATTTCCTTGATTTCTTTTTTGAGAGTTACGTGATCTGTGGTCATAGCTACCGCTTTGGCAAAGATGACTACACGCAATTGCGGTTTCACATCTGCATACAGGGGCCGAGCCGCTTCATACATCTGCCTACGCAACTTATTACGCTGTACAGCTTTCTTGAAGATCTTTTGCGGAGCGACGGCAGCGATCCTGGTTTGGCCAAGCGAATCGATCTTTAGGGAGCGTAACAAGAAAAGAGGGGAGTGAGTAACCCTCCCTTTTTCCATCACCTGATTGAAGTCTGCGACAGAGAGCCTCTGTGAACGAGGGAGCATGCAAATTGATCTCTAAACGGCCACACGGTGGCGTCCTTTGGCACGACGACGGGCCAAAACCTTGCGCCCAGACGTCGTCTTCATGCGTACTCTATAGCCATGGGACTTGGCACGCTTCCGCTTCTTGGGATTGTATGTGAATGACATGCGGACACTATAGTTTATAAACTCAATAAAGTCAAAAGTTAAAAAGTTTTTCTTTGTGAACGGTCAAAATCTGTCAACTTTCAATTGTCCCCACCTTATCAACATATTTTTTGTTCATCCACAAGTTTGCAATTCTATAAACAGGTATATACTACGTTCAACCAAACCACCTATGCAAGACTTTTCAAAAATGTGGCAGACGGCACTGATCGAGATCGAGTCGACTGTATCGCAAGCCAATTTTTCGACTTGGTTCAAGGAGACTGGGATCATCCGAGAGGAAGAAGGGGTTGTATATCTCGGTGTCCCGAACTCATTTACCCAAGAATGGCTCTATAAGAAGTTCCATAATACTATTTTGCGTATCTTGAGGCAGATGAACGACCAGGTTCGAGCCTTGGAATATGTCATTACCAAGGAAAACGACAATAAAAACAAAGATGCGAAGAGAAAGGGGGGTATCATGGCGCCAACCATGTCGATACCGCTACAAGATTTCTACATAAACAAGGAAGATAACCTCAATCCACGCTACACATTCGAGAATTTCGTCATTGGACCCTTCAATGAGGTCGCTCATGCAGCTTCACAAACAGTTATAAAGAACCCCGGGCACATCTATAACCCCCTCTTCGTCTATGGGAGCACTGGCCGAGGCAAAACTCACCTGATCCAAGCAGTTGGAAACCAAATAAAGATCCTGCATCCAGAAAAAAAGGTCTATTACCTGACTTCTGAGCGATTCGGATCAGAATTTTTCGTCGCTATCAATGAAGGTAAGGTTCAACAATTCAAAGATCGTTATCGCAAATACGATGTGATGATCATGGATGATGTGCAGTTCTTCTCAAACAAAGAGAAGTTCCAGGAGGAATTGTTCCATTTCTTCAATACTTTCCATGACACAGGAAGACAGCTTGTTTTCTCATCAGACCGACATCCTAACGTCATTCCAGGAATTGAAGATCGTCTCCGAGGACGTTTCAGTGTGGGAATGATCGTCGATATTCCAGAACCGGATAATGAATCGAGAATGGCTATTGTGCGCACCAAATGTGCCGTACACAACATCACTCTCTCAAATGAAATAGTGGAATGTGTTGCTTCAGCGATCGAAGACAATATTCGAGAAATAGAAGGTATTGTAAATGTAATCGCCTGCCAGACCCAACTCCGTAACAGGGAACTGAACTTGAATGAGATCAAAAATGTCCTAAAGAACAGCGCTAAGCCCAAGAAAACCATATCTATCAAGGATATCGTCAAGGTTGTATCTGACTTCTATAACATTGACGAGGAAAGTATCTATAACAAGACGCGTCGCAAAGAAGTTGTCCGCCCGCGCCAAGTCGTTATGTATATACTTCGTGAAGATTTCAGCATATCTTTCCCCTCGATCGGTGAGAAGCTAGGCGGACGCGACCACACCACAGTTATTCACTCATATGAAAAGATGAAGGAGGAAGTTAAGACAAATATCCTGTTGTCTCAGGAGATAAATCAATTACGTTCCATGTTATAAACACCCCCCCATGTGAGAAAGCTGTTGAGAGGTTGTGGATATCTTGAGGTTGAAATGATGAGATAGAAAACTAAGGTAAGTTATAGTGAAACTTATTAACAACCAAAAAGAAATGACCAAACAAAATACTAAACCTGAGAGCCATTAAAAAAGTTATTCACATATCCACTGTCCTAATAGTAATAATAAACTTATCTAATAAGATACTAAATACTTACTACCATGAAGTTTGAGATCAGTTTCCAAAAAATTAAAGATATTATCCTAATGGTGGAACGTGTCGCAAATAAACACATGACACTTCCAGTACTTTCTTGTGTCTTGATAGAAGTCAAAAAGAATATGGCTGTTTTCAAATCTACAAATCTAGATGTTGGAATAGAAGTTTCGGTGCCAGTCAAATCTTCTGGTGATGGCGTCGTGGCTGTGCCGGGAAACATCATCTCTTCCTTCGTTTCTCAAGTATATGACCAGAACCAGGTCGTAAAAATAGAGACCACTTCTGGAAATCTCACAATATCAGCTGGTAAGTCTCAAGGAGTCATAAAAACAACATCCGCAGATGATTTTCCGACCATACCCAAAATTATCGATGGAGAAGAAGTCTCCTTTCCAACAAACCTATTCATTAAAGGCTTAAAATCGGTCTGGTACAGCTCTTCCGTATCAAGTGTTAAGCCGGAGCTGTCCAGCGTGTATATCTATCGTGACGGCGATTATATGGTCTTTGCTGCTACAGACTCTTTCCGTTTGGCCGAGAAAAAAATTAAGATCCCCACAACGGCGAAGATTGGCGATCTACTTATCCCATTTAAAAACATTCCCGATATAATCAGGGTCCTAGAGACGATGGGGGAGACGGTTGTGGTCTCTATGAACAAGAACCTGATTTCTTTTAAAGCTGATGACATTTACCTAGTCTCAAGGGTTATCGACGGTGTTTTCCCAGACTATAGACAGATCATTCCCAAAGGATATGCGACAGAGGTGGTAGTTTTGAAACAAGATTTGATGAACGCGCTCAAAATTTCTAACATTTTCTCTGATAAATTCAATCAGGTACATCTGACAGTTGATCCAAAAGGAAAGCTCTTTCAGATACAAACAAAGAATAGTGATGTTGGTGAGAACGTCACAAATGTGGACGCAGCTTTGACTGGCGATAAGGTAGAGATTAATTTCAATTACAAATATATTTCTGACTGTTTTCAATCAATCGACGCTGATAGCGTCTCTCTTCAGTTGAGCGGTATGAATCGTCCCATGGTGGTCCGTCCGGTTTCTGGTGATCAAACCTTCATGTACTTGGCCATGCCGATGAATCGATAGTGATAAATCAATAGCTATAAATCGACAATATGTTTGGAATAGGAGAGTTCTTCAAGAAAATACAGGGCACTTTTGCCAAGGAGGTCCTTCTTCGTGACGCTATAAGACAAGCAGTTCTGCACCAAACGGGGGGGGATGTTCCTATCCACTCTATTTCATTCAAATCAGACGCAATTATTCTAAGTAATGTTAGCCAGTCTTTGAAATCAGTCGTTTATATAAAAAAGCGATCAATCCTCAAAGAGATCGCTGAGAAGCAGAACATCAAAGTTCTTAATGATATAAGGTAGAGCTACGGGCCAACGTTTATGGCGCAGCATTGAAATCAACGGATGCCTTTCCTTGATTGTACACCTGATCGTAAACAGTCACCGATAAGGTGTTTGTTCCGGATGGGGAGAGAGCGCCTACGTCGGCGGGGGTAAAGGAGAAGGTTAGGGGGTTAACTGTAGCCGTCAGCACGTATTTACCATTGAGATAAACTTCGGTTTTTTGTGCCGGATAACTACTTTGGATAGCTAATTGGACGTTTAGAAGTTGCTGTGGATCAACGGTTGTACCCGCGACTGGTGAAACTATGATTATCTTTGGCGCCTTGTCTACAGTGTGAACATCATCGGTAGCAGTGGTAGTCGGTGCACTGCTCGTAGAAGTTTCTCTGAAGTCGGGATGACTAGTCTCGTACGTTTGGAACCATTTGCGTACACCGTATTCCCAATATTGATATTGAGAATCGGCTGCAGGATTTGTTGGAATCGGTCCGCGCGGATCATCCTTGCTGACCCACTGCAAAATCGTGTGCACACTGTTGAAGATCACCTCCTTTTTTGTTTGTTCAGGAGTGTCACCGGTAGCTATTTTTCCCGATACGCTATCTACGAAATATGATTGGCCACCCTGCCAGATTCCTCGCAAGACCGGTTTATCATTCGTAAGGGGTGGTGGGGGAGGGTTGAAGTTTTCTGTAGGATAGTTCTTGGCCACCTGCGACATGAAAGCTCCCCAAAGCGGTGTGATGATGAGTCCAGCCACATTGTGTTTCATGGGCACATTGTCATTGTTGCCTGCCCAGGCTCCGACCACGAGGTCTGGTGTGTAACCAATGGTCCAGACATCGCGGTAGTCGTTGGTGGTACCAGTCTTGATGGCGACCGGACGTCCGACTGACTCGCCGATCGGTTTTAAACTTTCCATTCTTACGGACGTGTCTGAAAGGATGCTCGAAATTTGTCTGGCGATCTCCGGTTGCAAAGCTTGTGTTGGGGTTGTCGATGCTAGCGCCTTCTCTAGGACGTTTCCTTTGTTGTCGTCGACTTCCAAGATTGAACGATAAGGATTGCGCAGTCCGTCATTAGCGAACACTCCATAAGCGCTGGTCATGTCCAGTAATGTGACTTCGCCACCGCCCAAGACTAATGTAAGACCGTACCTGTTCGGATCGGTTAGCGTGGTCACACCTAGACTTTCAGCTGTTTGGATGGAAGCGGGGACACCGGCCAGGTACAGAGCTTTTACCGCCGGAACGTTGCGTGATTGTGCTAGGGCTTGGCGAACAGTGAGCGGACCCTCGAAGACATTGTCGTATTCCTGCGGCATATAACAGGATCGGCTCAGATCAAGAGAATTGGTGTTTGTTATGTTCGGGTCCTTTGGCTTTCCATCAGGTGTGCAGTACTGTGAGAATTCTGTTTGGGTGTCGAAGAGGATGGTCTCTGGGGTGTATCCTTTTTTGAATAGAGTTGAGTAGACGAATGGTTTGAAAGTTGAGCCAGGTTGGCGTCTTGCCAGAGCCACGTTGAAGTTACCATCTATCTTCTTGTCGAAATAATCCTTGGAACCGACCATGGTCAGGATGTCTCCGGTTTTCGGGTCTATAGCTACCATTGCTGTATTGCTGGCGTTGAAATTCTCTGACAAACTTGGACTGAATTTTTGTATAACCGCCTCAGCCTTTTGTTGCATTCCATAATCAAGGGTAGTTAAGACTTTGAGGCCGCCATTATCAACCGCATCTTCACCATACTTCTGTAAGAGGTAGTCTCTGACGTACATGACGAAATGAGGCGCACGAATCCCATCAGCGTTCTTTGAAAGAAAGTCGACTTTTTCCGCCAAGGCGGCCTTGTATTCATCAGCAGATATGAGCCCTAACGTCTTCATTCGGGAAAGGACTAGGCGTTGGCGACCAGTCAGCGCATCTTTGTGTGTCCCGTATGGAGAGTAATATGTCGGGGCTTGTGGAATGGCGGCCAGATAGGCGGATTGGGCTAAGTCGATATCACTAGCCGATTTCCCAAAGAATTGCTGGCTAGCCTCCTCAACACCGTAAAGGGTGCCGCCATAGGGCGTTTCGTTTAAGTAAGTATCCAAGATCTGGTCTTTGCTCATGAAGCGAGCCAACTTGATGGCCAAAACCCACTCCTTGATCTTTCTGGTCACAGTTTTATCAGTCGTCAGTAATGAGTTTTTTACCACTTGTTGAGTAATGGTCGATGCTCCTTGGCTATAACCACCGGCTGTCAGGTCGGCTAGGACGGCTCGCATTATGGAGATTGGCTCTATTCCGATGTTGGAATAGAAGTTTGAGTCTTCGATGGTCACTGTCGCTTTCTGAATGTACGGCGATATCTCGGAAAGTGGTACGACAGTCAGTTTAGCATTTGCACCAGTATCGTAGAGCAATATCGTACCGGTTCGGTCATAGATCTTTGTAGACTCTACTATTTTCCTATTCTGAAAAGAATTCAGGTCGGGCATTTGTAGGGTAGCGACCCATAGGGAAGTCAATCCTACGGCGACCAACACCGCGGACAAGGTGAGTAAAATTATGGCTTTGACGTGACGGAGCTTGGATTTGCGGGGATGCGGCATAGGAACAGTATAGCACCAAGGTTCTACGCCTCCCACTTGTCGTTAAACGGATCGATCTCCTCTTCCATTCCGGCATCATCGAGGCCGAGCTCTTCGCTCTCTTCTTCTACGACGGGAGCCTCTTCTTCCGGTTTTTCGTCTAAGCCTACTACTACATCGGTTTCCTCTATCTCTAACGGAATCTTTGATTTCAGTGGTATGGCGACCAAGGTTTCCTCGGGATCGATTTGTTCTGGTGTATTCGTTGAACGAGCTACGGCGTGCTTAGCTTTAGCTTTTTTTGATTGAAGACTTTTTACGGGCATATTCCTTGAGTATTACGCTAATAAAGTGTATTTAAAATACACTGAACGATTTGTAACAGCTCATTTGTAACAAACTTTATATTATTTGCAAATACTCAAAACTGTGGATAGTCGTGCTGAGCAGGTGAGGGCTACAGCTATAGCGTCATATTCGTCATCAATCATTTTCTTTTTTGGCAATTTGACGAGCAGGCCAACCATCTTGATCATACGTCCTTTGTCGCTAGTGCCGTCTCCAGTCACGGAAGACTTTATCTGTACGGGACTATATTCTTGAACTTGAATATTTCGTTTGACGGCTTCATATATGATGATGCCTCGTACCTCAGAAACACGCATACCCGTTTTTTGATTCTTTGTTATGAATAGATTCTCGATCGCCAGTACATCAGGCGAGTATTCATCGAATACTTTAGCGACTGTCTCGCCAACTTTCTTAAAGCGAGAATAGATGTCTTCTTTAGCGGAAGTCTGTAGGCAACTTGAATAAAGCACAACCTCTTTGGTTGAGGTGCTTTTTTCAATGACCGCTATGCCTAGGCGATCATAGCCAGGGTCGATGCCCAGGATTCGTACTGAGCTATTACTCGGCATTCGTGTACACGTTCTGAACTTCCTCGTTGGCTTCGAGTTCCTCTACAAGTTTGGTAAGCAATTCGATGTCAGCGTCTTCTAAGGGTGTTGTACTGGTCGCATCCCAACCCTCATGAGTCTTTTTGAAAGCCCAGGAAGCGCTGCCTGGGGAGGCGAGTTCGTAACCGCTCAATGAAAGTATATGCTTGATCTCCTGCGCAGCTTTGTTGCGGTTGTCAGTCAAAGCTTCAACTAGGATGGCGACGCCTCCTGGCCCATATGATTCATAGACTATCGTTTCCATCGAAGCTGAATTGTCTGTCATGGCCTTTTTGACTGCACGGTCGATGGTATCGTTCGGCATGTTCTCTTTGCGGGCCTTGTCTATGGCGGCCGATAATCCTGGTGACTTGAGATTACCGCCAGCTTTCTTGGCTTCTACGGTTATGAGACGTACAAGCTTGCCGAAGTGAGCGCTCTTCTGGGCGTCATTCTTTGCTTTCAAGTGTTTGATCTTCGAGAATTTATTGTGGCCTGACATGTTGATGTGGTTATTAGTGTGAGTATACTATGAATGTATCGCAGTTAAAGAAAAAAGCAAATGCAAAAAGTGGACATACATCCAAAGATCGTTGATTCATTGGGATTCTCTGAAAATGAGAAGAAAGTTTTTGACATGCTCGTTAAGTATCCTATCGGAAGGACTGTGGCGAGGATTGCTGTAGACGTCGGTGTGCCAAGAATCACAACCTTCGCGATTTTAAAGAGGTTCGAGGGAAGGGGGCTGGTTGAGAAGATCTTGTCTGGCAAGAGGTTTCACTGGAAATACAGGAAAGGTTTAGAATTTCTGGAATCAAAGTTTAGTCGGCAGTTAATTAAAGCTGGCACGGTCAGTTAAGCCATGAATGACGAGTGGGGTCGCCACACTCATTTTGGTCACTTTGAAAAAGTGTCTGAAAAACGGTCACTTTCCAATAGAAGCTAAAAACATTATTTACCCCCACCGCCATTACGTGGCCAATTTTTGCGCGATCGAACCAAATACTAGTTCAGGTGACCATTTTCAATGGGAACCATTAAGCGGCTGACTTAGCCAGAAAAAATTATAATAACTTTGCCGCACCTTTCTCACCTAGGTGCGCGTAAGCTTTATCAGTGGCGACCCTACCTCGTGGCGTGCGCTCAAGCAAGCCAAGCTGGATAAGATAAGGTTCATAAACTTCCTCGATCGTTGCCTGTTCCTCTGAAAGCGCAGCGGCTATCGTATTCAACCCCACGGGGCCGCCACCAAATTTAGTGACGATGGCTTTTAATATGTCACGATCGGCACCGGTCAGGCCGATAATATCGACACCCAGCATAAGCAAAGCTTTCTCGACTATTTCCTGTGAAAGCTGGCTTTTGTTTATTTGTGCATAATCACGGCATCTTTTTAGATGATAATTGGCGGTTCTGGGTGTAAATCTTGAACGAACAGCTATTTCTCTGACTGCGTCCGGATGGATTTCTATGTCGAGAATCTTGGCTGATCTTTTGACGATCTCAGCAATCTCATTATCAGAATAGAATTCGAGCTTGAAAACGCCACCGGAGAATCGTGACCGAAGAGGTGCTGAAATCATAGCGATTCTGGTTGTGGCGGCTATCAAAGTGAACGGCGGCAGGTCGAGCTGTATTGTTCTAGCGGAAGGTCCTTTTCCGATGATGATATCGAGTTTGCCAGTTTCCATAGCAGGGTAGAGGACTTCCTCGATAGCTTTGTTAAGGCGATGAATTTCATCTATAAACAAAATGTCGCCAGATGATAGATTGGTCAAGACCGACGCTAGGTCGCCAACTTTCAAGATTGCCGGTCCCGAAGTAACTTTCATCTGCGCCCCCGTCTCCTTAGCTATCAAATAAGCCAAAGTCGTCTTTCCAAGACCTGGAGGACCATAGAATAAGATGTGTTCTGGTGGGTGTTTACGCTCTTTGGCAGCTGTTAGAAGGATATGCAGATTGTCTTTGATGTTTTTTTGACCGATATATTCATCCCAACGTGAAGGGCGTAGGGTTTGGTCGAGAAAACCGCTCTCTTTCTCATCCGTTTGGGGTTTTGATGATGTTCTTGACATTTTAGATGAATCATGCTAGCATTGAATCCTAGTCAAGCTCATGAATCTCTAAGCAACGGCCTTCCCAGGTTTGGGTATAGTTCTAAGGACATTTTGGTTGTAACGCTTGTCGTTACCTACTGAAATTATCCTCGGGACTTTACCTCGCTCTCCGCATCATGCGAGGAGATGTTGCTTAGAGATTCACGCGCTTGAAGCACTTCTCGCATACTCCCTCATCATAAATATAAAAGCAACACAAAAACTGTGGATAGTCGCTTCGCTCCTTTCCCGACTTCGCTCGGACGTTATAAATGTGAGCATTTATACGCTCCTCGCTTGTCGGGATAGCGGATTACACCCCATTTTTTCACTTTGAAACAGTCTCTGATTTGTCGCTTGCTTAAATTATGGGGTGAACCCTATTCATATCCCCATCATGTCTTTGGTAATTTGTGATAGGGTGAGGTAAACTACTGGGATGCGGCTTATTACTTAATTTTTGTTTCAATAATAAACATGAAAAAGACTATTACTTATCTAACTTTTACACTTCTGATCGCCTCTTTTGCTAGCAGCTCAGGAATATCAAGAACTCAAGCCTCCACCTCCTGTTACACCTTTACCAAAAATTTCGGACTTAATGCAGTGTTGACTTCCGCCGAAGCAGCTGCTCTGAAAGCAGATCTAGTCAGTGAAGGCCTTTGGAGTTCGGGAGTGAACATTACTTCCTATACTACTGTTGTTTCCGATGCGGTAAAGGCTTTTCAGGAAAAATACTCATCAACTATTTTGGTCCCCAACGGCATGACATCAGGTAACGGATATTTTGGAGATTATACGAGAAACAAGATGAACAATCTTTATGGATGTGCCACAACAGCTTCAAATGTCAGAAGCGGACCAGTGCCTAGGGCGAGCACGGGCGTAGTTCAGTGTCCGGCTGGATTCACGTGTACACCTATTGCTCAAACAACTGCGCCGGTCTGTCCGGCAGGATATACCTGTACCTTGACTTCTTCAGCTACTGGTGCCGCCAATACTCAAAATGGTTCAGCACTTCTCGGTCAACTAATAGGTCAACTAAACGCAGGTGGTAGTTCAGCCTACCTAGATCCGGCGGTCTATAATGGCAATGCAAATACTGCCAGCGATCCTTCACAACAAGCCGCTACTATACCACCAGTTACATCTTCTGAAACTGTTAGTGTCGCTCCTGCCTCTGCTGACTTGAATACTGTTGCGGCACCGACAGTACCAGCAGCCGTGGCAGCTCCCGGTACATATCCGCTAACCGTGAATTATGGTCAAACATTGGATTCTGTAGTTGCCGCGCTCGCACCGACAAGTGTTTCTGACTATGTTTCGCTGGGAATGTTTTCAAATACCGGTAGCGGTCAGAAAAATATCGTCGCAAGAGTATTAACTCTGGCTGAGTTGTTTCCAAATGTTACTAGCACTATAGATAGCGGGGCTATATCGAAATGTGGATGCAAACAGAATATTTTAACCAACGTTACTTATGATCAATTTGCCGCTGCAATAAAAGCAAAGGGGTATAGGCCAATTACTCTTCAGGAACTTGTTGTTCTCGTCACTCGCTACCCACAGATTTACGGTTCAGCATTCGGTTCAACGATAAAAGTAAATTCTGTTACTACCTTCAGCAATACAGCTGATGGTCCATATTCTGGCAATAAAACCGGATTCTCTGTCCCATTTGTCAGCGAACGTACAACAACCGCGAATGGTAAAAGCATTAGAACGATTGGGAATACGGATATTTCAACAAATTTCATCTTTGCAACTTCAAAGCTTGGGAATATCTATGCTAATGCGCCGGTCATTGTGGTGGAGGACAGTATATGGGTTCCGATCTCCCGGGATTCTCTTCCAGCCACCAATGCTCCAGCCCTAACCTACGGTGCTTTGAGTGCTGTTCCGAGTCTAAAATATACAGTTCAAGTTGATTACAGCACATACACGGACGGGTATACGAATACTTATCAAGGTGCGGGAACTCAACAGCAAGTAATGAAATTGTTGAGGATTGTTCAGACTGGAGTGAGGAGTGCGGGAATGAGTGGTAGAACTTCACAAACTGAAGTGGCGGGTTTAATTCCTGCCGGTTATCGTGCCGCTACGGCGGCCGAGATGGTTGCATTAGCAGAGCAATATCCAGCTGCTAGTGGCGGGTTAGGTTTGATGGCCTTTGGAAGTTTCTATGAAAAGTGTAAAGCATACCCGTTTATTCATCCAGATGGATGGGGATACGCGAACGGAGCGGAGGTGCTCGACAATGGGTTGGTGTTCGATAATCGAAAATATTATCACAGCAACGCTAGCGAAACGACGGGATTCTTCCCGAGAATTAATGAGATATTATTCCCGATAGTGCAGATGTAAATCAGGAGTTTTTCACTAAAGGTTAGAGATATCTTTATATCCCGAATTATACAGAAGTGCAGACCATATTTAGTTGTGCCCGTGTCTTCGGTCCAACAAAGCCGGCAGCCGGAGTTATGGAATATTTTTTCTGGAATTTGATTACGGCTTGTTTGGTTAGATAACCGAAGTACGTTGTCTCCAGACCTTTTGATCCTGGGCCGCTTGTAGCAATCATTGTGTCTTGGTCACTGTTCAATATCTGCTGGAGTGTTCGTACAACGGCATTGTTCGATCCGACATATAGGTCAATGTGTGACTTTGCATCAGCCATTAAATTATAAGAACAGGTTGTAGTTACTTGCGGTTCTGTCTTTGCGACTACAGGAGTTCCGTTCCACTTGAACCAGTTATCATTGCGCCCTTGAATAATGTCATTCTGGAGAGTAATCTCGGGCTCGTATTTGCTGTACCCGCTAATCCCTCCGCGTATTATTGATGTAGTTGCTATTCCGTTCACTAACGCCAAATGCATGTCTACAAAGCATGCGCCCCCGCAGGACAGGCTGACTGAAAATCCCAGTACGTCTGTTGAATTAAATGTTATATCTTTGAAGTAGTCTTTTCTGACGCCAAAATATTTACCTGCGATGACCGGACATCTAGCTGATGGGGGTTTGCTCACGGAATTGATCGCGAGTATCAAATAACCCGGTCCAGCTATCGCGGATGAAGTCGCGTCGTACTTCGCCGTAAAGGTGCAATTAGTATCTGGCCCAGAATAATAATCCGGTGACGTGCCAGTTGACGAATGTGCGGTTGAATAGATACTGTAGATTGCAACTAATGTGATGATATACAGAGATGCTTTATTCATAGGTAGGTATTTTAGACTAGTCAGTCAATGCAATCACTCTCTCCAGTTCTGAGAGGGAAGTTACACCTTTCAATATCTTTAAGACACCATCTTGTCTCATGGTCAATAACCCTTGGCCTTTTGCTGCAGCCCAGATCTCTCTTTCGCTAGGATTCCGTTCTATGGCGTCTTCGATTTTCTCGTCTGTAGAAATAGCTTCATATATGCCGATACGGCCTTTGTAACCAGTCATGTTGCACTTATCACAGCCTGCAGGTTCCCAAACCTTCGAACGATCGGCCGGAACGAGATCCTTGTCCTCGATGTCATTTACGACAGTCTCTATGGCTTGTTGAGCGTCGCCTGCTAGGACGATTTCTTTTTTACAGAACTGACAGAGTCGGCGTGCCAAGCGTTGGGCCATGGCCACGCGCAAGGCCGAGGTTATGACCTTTGAATTCACACCCAAGTCGATGAGACGGGGGAAGGTGCCAGCGGCGTCATTGGTGTGTAGAGTCGAAAAGACCATGTGACCGGTCAGAGCGGAATTGATCGCAATATCGGCTGTTTCGTTGTCGCGGATTTCACCTACCATGATGATATCCGGGTCTTGTCTGACAGCGGCTCGCAAACCTTCCAAGAAGGTATAACCCTTATCATTGACTTGGGTTTGAACGATGCCGGGCAAATGGTATTCGATCGGGTCTTCGATGGTGATGATCTTCACCTGGGGTGTGTGGATCTTCTTAAGGAATGCGTAAAGTGTAGTGGTCTTTCCAGAACCAGTCGGTCCGGTCGTAAGGATCATTCCATCAGGCCTGTCCATTTCTTTGAGAAGAAGAGTCAGCAATTTCGGATTGATACCGAGCTCTTCCAAAGGAACGCTTATGGTCTTTGGGTTCAAGATACGCATGACCACTGATTCGTTATAAGCACCGGGAAGGATGGAGACGCGCACCTCTATCTCGCCGATCGCTAGTTTGATGCTGAAGCGTCCGTCCTGGGAATCCTTCTTGATATTGAGCTTCATGCCAGAGATCAGTTTGATGCGCGACAAAAGCAAGCCATAAGTTTCGGCGTCAAAGGTAATGAGTTCCTGGAGTACACCATCCAACCGATAACGCAAACGGATGAATGTTTCCTCTGGTTCCAAGTGTATGTCGGAGGCGTCTACCGCTAAGGCACCGGCCACCATAGTTTCCAGGATACGCGAGACACGGTAGCTTTTTTTTGCTGCCATGGTCCCTTTCAGAATATCGATGACCGCCGGCATGTTTTTGGCCTTATCTATGATCGAAGCGATATCTTCACTGGATATCTCCAAGGAACCAGCTTTGCTTTCATAAGCGAATGACAGGTCCTTGTACGTCTTCCAGGCTTTTTCCAAGCTCTGTGTAGAGGTGATATGTAGTTCTGTTGTGTAACCCTTTGTTTTGAGGGTCTCTAGAACAGCTTTTACTTTTTCGTCCTGCGGATTTCGTGCCGCCACTTTGACTTTCTTGTCTATGAGGGCGTAGGCAGCGACTTGGGCAGCTCGAGCAGTCGCCTCTTCAATCAATCGCAGAGCATCAGCATTAGTGTTGATGGTTTGGAGGTTCACATACTCGACGCCGTATTTACCGGATAAGAGCTGCACCAGATCCTCCTCCTCTTTGTGTAAGAGGTCGTCTAATCGGCGTTTTTGCTTATCTTCATCAAAGACTAATGTCATTGGTTTAAGTATACCAGAAATGTGCTGATGAAAATGCTATATTATCAACATGAATACCCTCATTTCCCATTCAATGGAAGAAACGGAGAAAATTGCTAGCCATTGGCTGGCAGAAGTCGCCAAATCGCACGCTGGATCAGACGAAGCTTTGGTGGTCGGCCTTTCCGGTCACTTGGGGGCAGGGAAGACGGCATTTGTTAAGGCAATTGCCAAGGAACTAGGTGTTCTTGAGACTGTGACCAGCCCAACGTTCGTACTGATGAAAATATATGATAGGTCAGACCTAAATGATGCCTCCAAGGTCAGACCTATGCGTCTGATTCACATCGATGCCTATCGTCTGGAAAAACGCCAGGAATTAGAGGCATTGAATTTCGAGCAGCTGGTGAGCGATGCGAACAACCTGATTATGATCGAGTGGCCGGAAAATGTTGGATTGAAGGAATTTGTAGAAGGAGCAAGTCTAAATTTTGAAATCATCGACGGTAACCATCATATTTCTATTAGTTAGTGATACAATGCATTTATGAGCGATTCCACCAAAAATAACAAGAAACTAGTGCTTCTTGATTCTCACGCCATCCTGCATCGGGCTTATCACGCTTTGCCGGACTTTGCTACGGCCAAAGGCGAGCCGACTGGAGCCCTTTATGGTCTATCAGCGATGTTATTAAAGATAATCGAGGATTTGAAGCCGGATTATGTTATCGCTTGTTACGACGTTAAAGGGCCGACTTATCGTCATGAGGCCTACAAGGACTACAAAGCTGGCCGCAAGAAAGCTGATGATGCATTGGTGGCGCAAATGATTAGTTCACGCAACATTTTTGCGGCTTTTGACATTCCCATTTACCAAAAAGAAGGATTTGAGGCAGATGACATGCTAGGTACTATTGTGGAACAAGTAAAGCGGAGAGAAATTGGAACAGATATCATCATAGCTTCTGGCGACATGGACACTCTGCAACTCGTGGATGACAAAAGAGTTCAGGTTTACACATTGAAGAAGGGAATAAACGATACCATCATGTACGACGAAAAGGCTGTGAATGATCGTTTTGGTTTTGGGCCAAAACTTATTCCCGACTACAAAGGATTGCGAGGCGATCCATCGGATAATATTATTGGCGTAAAAGGAATAGGTGATGTCACAGCAACAACTTTAATCAAATCATTTGGGACTATTGAAAACTTATTCAAAGAATTAGATGCTGGCAATGACCAGGCATTTCTCAAAGCTGGAATAAAACCACGGATCATTCAATTGCTCAAAGATAACAAGGAAGAAGCCGAATTCAGTAAGATGCTAGCCACGATCCGTCGCGATTCACCCATTGATTTCAAACTTCCAGAGAAGAACTTCAAAGAAGGTTTGGATGTGAAGAAAGTCGAAGCGCTGTGGCGGGATCTAGAGTTTCGGACTTTGCCGCAGAGATTAGCACAACTTATGGGTAGATGGGACGGAAAAGAGCAAGGAGCAGGGAGGAAGGAGGAAGGAGAGAGATCACAAACAAAAAGACCAGAAAAGACCAAAACTAGCGAAAAAAATATCAACAACGGGACTCTATCGTTTCCTTCGAACGTAAATCCTGAAGAAGTCGAAAAAGTTGGCCTTGCTCTCTGGCTCATCCATTCAGATACAACCAATCCAAAGATCGAAGACATTTTACAATTCGCTGGAACGGATGATTTTGAGAAAGCCAAGGAGATAATTCTCGGCGAGTTAAAGAAAAAAGATTTAATTAAAATTTACGATACTATTGAATTACCGCTTATTCCCATTACTCATGCCATGGAGAAGCGCGGGATTAAAATAGATCGAGCCCTTTTGGCTGAATTGGGCAAAACTTATCACAAGGAATTGTCCCGGTTGGAAAAAGAGATATGGAAATTGGCTGGAATGGAATTCAATGTGAATTCACCGAAGCAGTTAGGTGATGTTTTATTCGACAAGCTCGGCCTCAAAGGTAAGAATATGAAGAAAACTGGCGGCGGAGCCCGATCTACAAAAGAATCGGAATTGGAGAAATTGAGAGACCTGCATCCGATCGTGCCGCTTCTATTCGAATATCGAGAACTCGCTAAGTTGTTGTCGACATACATTGATTCTATTCCTCCGCAGTTAGATGCTGACGATCGCCTACATACAGATTTCGTCCCATCTGGCACGACGACTGGTCGTATGGCTTCAATCAATCCCAATCTACAGAACATTCCTATTAAGAGTGATCTTGGAAAGGCTATTCGAACCGCTTTCATTGCAGAAAAGGGATTCAAGTTGGCCAGCTTCGATTATTCTCAAATAGAATTGCGCATAGCAGCTTTTCTTTCAGGCGATGAAAAACTTATAGATATATTCAAGAAAGGGGAGGATGTTCACACATCGGTTGCCTCATTCGTTTTCAAGGTACCAAAGGAACAGGTTACTCCCGAGATGCGTAGACGAGCCAAAGTCATCAACTTTGGAATCATTTATGGGATGGGAGTGCTGGCTTTGAAACAGAACTTGGGCACTAGCCGCGAGGAGGCGCAGAATTTCTTGAATGATTATTTTACAACATTTTCGACCTTGGCCGATTATCTAAATAAGGTAAAAGCGGAAACTGCGCGGCGTGGCTACACAGAAACATTTTTCGGTCGCCGACGATACTTCGAAGGTATAAATTCCAGGATCCCATATATCAAAGCGCAAGCGGAGCGTATGGCCATTAATGCGCCGATTCAGGGAACAGAAGCAGATATTATAAAGCTCGCAATGATTCGTATCGATGAATATATTCATGCCAATAAATTAGAGGACGACGTTTATGCTTTGCTTCAGGTCCATGATGAACTGATATATGAAATTCGAGAATCAAAATCCAAGGAAATAGCGGTAAAGATAGAGGAGATAATGGAATCGATCGTCGATCCGAAAGATACGAAAGGTATAGTTATGAAGTCATCAGCAGCAGTTGGTAATAATTGGGGGGAACTTAAGTGAATAATTTGGCATTAATCATTAAGAATTTATCATAATGCTCTACGTTTTTCATGGATTAGACATACGACAATCGCGCGAGAAGGCTCACAAGCTCATCGATTCTTTGCGTGCCAAGAAGCCTGATGCTGCGTTCGAAGAGGTGAGTGGCGACAATTGGAACACCTCAACTATTGAAAGCCATCTTGGTGGCCAGGGATTATTTTCGAATAAGTACATTATATTTTTGGATCGCGTGACGGAAAATGACGAAGCAAAAGAGGGAATTTCTGGCTTTATGGCAGCCATGAATGAATCGCCGAATATCTTTGTTGCTTTAGAGGGCAAGTTGAATGTGGAATTAAAGAAGGCTTTTGAGAAGTCTGCAGAAAAAGTGGTCGTATCCGAAGAGAAATCAGCCAGTTCGACGTCTTTTAAGAAACAAGATTTCAACATATTTGCTCTAGCCGATGCTATCGGTTCACGCGATCCATTCAAAGCTTGGACTATTTATCGTCAGGCTGTAGATGATGGCTTGGAATCAGAAAGCATTCTCGGTACAATTTTTTGGCAGGTAAAGTCGATGCTTTTAGCTGCCAAAGCAAAAACTGCTAGCGAATGCGGTTTGAGTCCATTTGTTTTTAGTAAATCAAAGAGATATGCGGCCAATTATTCAGAGAATGAATTAGCGAAATTGTCTGGAGATATTATCTCTATGTACCACAATGGGCATAGGGGAATGAACGACTTGGAATTGGCGACAGAGAGGATGATGCTGAGGATAGGGAGATAATCCTGAAGATCAAAGCCACTGGCCGCCAAATTCATTGGCGGTTTTTTTATTGCCACTCAATACGAGGTACGAATCTAGAGCGTTGGAGATAAAACAAGAGAATTATTACTAGAATGATAATGATTATAACAGGGGATATGGGAGAGAATATCGTTGCCAAGTCCCACAAGCTAATCCAATTGACCATAACATAACCATTTACCGTCTCTACATTATTAGTGAACTGAGTGTCTTGCTTGTTGATGTTGGTCAAACTGTTATTAAGGTTCGAGATCTGATTGTCCAGGTTCTGTTTTTGGGCTGCGTAGCTATTGTTTTCGGAAGTTAACTTCTGTCTTTGTGCAGAGTCCTGATTAACTAAGGATGTTTCTTGATCCCGAAGCGATCTTATCGTCAAAGTATCAGAGGTATTGGCGATGTTTGCTCTAACTGTTACGAGTTGTGTCTGAATTCGTGATATCTCATTATTGATAGTACTCACAGTTTGCGTGTGCTTTGCAGTCAGTGCGTCTTTTTGGCTCTTTAAACTATCTAAAGTTGTTACAACATTCTTTGTTTGTTCCTCGATGTTTTGTTTTTGGCTAAGCAGATTTTGTGAGGATATACTTTCAGTATAGAGCTTCTTATTGGTAATTGCTTCAATTTCATCTCTAAAGGCGTCAAATTTGTCCTTTGCTACGACAAATCTGATTTGCCCGCTCTTTTCGGAGCTATTCAGCTCGTCGATTCTTCCGTCAGCGCCCTTGACGGTATTTTTGACTTCTTTGACAACGCCAGCAACATCCCTTGTTTTTATTGTTGCCGAATAAGTAGTCTTCAAAAATTCTCGTGTATCAGTTATATCTGGCTGTTGTTGATACCCTGGATAATATGCATCTATCATTGCTGGCGATGATTTTGTGGACGCTGAACCAAAATTAGGAATAGGTTGCGATGCAGGAGCCGACATGTATGTTTGAGAGAACATTTTTGTTCCCAGTATCCACAAGACGGCGACTACTATTATGATAACTGAGATGGTTATAAATTTTCTACGAGAGATTTTTATAACTTTTCTTGTATCGGAGACGCTCGCACTATTATTTTCGTTCATAATATCAGGTTGAATTATTTGTAATACGTGTATCTAGCATATCACAAGAACGGTTGATGCTCGTAGACAAAGAAAATCGCACCAATGATCGCAGGTATGCGAATAGTGGTGCGAGTCGTTCTTGCGCCGGGTCATTTCAATAGTCCCAGAGATTGATTTGGGTCGATTCTGTATTCGAGCCAAAGCCAGTAGATGATAGGCGTCTGGTTCGCAAGAGCCTGAATGAATGGCACATAGAGTTGAGCGTGATTGTCGTATACGACAGATTGCCAAAGCATCAACCTCCTGTTTTTGAAAATTGAGTAACAACCGTTGCAGGCCACGATCGACCTTCCATTCATGAGGTCGACACAACGGACGATGAGGCCAGTCTGTATCAAGAACTTGAAGTATTTGTGCCCCGGAATGGTCGCGTCGTTACTGAAAGGGTGGGTTGGCACACTGATGCGCTCAAGGTTGATTGTTGGCATGACCGCCTTGCGACCAGGGAATATCCAACCTTTGGCCCATTCGGGTCGATTGCTAGGCGTTTTGTAAAATGCCATTGAATCCGAGACGGCGGCCGTGCTCGGTGTCGCGGTAGTTATTATCACGCTCATATATCAAATTGCTGTTGCTAGGTTCTTTTTAGTTATACACCAGCAAGAAGGTGTCGGCAACTCAAAGTCGTTAGATCGTATTGGTGACAGTTTTCGATACAGGCCTCCAAACCATCCTGACATCTGGCCTGTTCCATTTGCTTCTGAAGATGAAGAATATGGCGATCAGAATAGGGATAGAGATGTAGAGTCCATAAGGGAATACAGCTAACACGTTGAATAATCCATGAAGCATCGCCGCCAAGGCGACGCCTTTGAAAATCAGCATTCGAGAGCCGCTTGAGGCAAATTTTGACTTGCCTACATAATATCCCATGATCCCAGTCGCAGTAACATGCATCGTCGTCGTTATTAGTCCTCTGGTCAAGATTATTATGATTGACAGTAACAATCCGTGATCTTGCTGAATAGAAAAGAAGTATCCGCAGTTCTCTATAAGGGAGAATCCTAAAGCAACCATTACACCATAAACGACGCCATCAAATACCTGATTGAAATCATTGGTAAAATACACGCTATAACGCAGGACTATGAGCTTGAATAGTTCTTCTATCGGTCCAGCTAGAAAAAAAACTGAGTAGGGCAGCGAAACCGGCCGCGCCAACCAGGCTTGCCGATGTATGGATGTTCGCATCTAATACGAAGTCGTTGAATAGCTCCACAAACGCGGCCATGACCGCGGCTGCTATGCCGACATACAAACAACGCCTGACGAGTCTTTCAGGTTCGGCTTCAGACCGGTCTTCGTAGCGGATATATTTATACCAGAGATATATGGGTAGGATAACGGCCAAGACGAATAATACGATCTGTATCAGCATGGATGAGAGTACTACTGCAGAGATTGGATCACCGCACCTGACATCGAAGTACTGCTTCTCAAGATTTCAGGATGTGTATTCACATAGTAGCTCAATACCATGCCTATGAGCATGAATATTGCCGCCATAACGATAGCTGTCACCCCCAAGGTCTTTTCACCTTTGTGTACCGCCATGATTCCCAAGATTATGCCGATGACCCCGAACAATGGCGGGAAGAATAGTAACGCGATAACCGCGCAAAATATGCCGATAACAGCCTGAGTCATACCCTTTGACTTTGGTTGAACTGCGGTTGGCACACCTACTGGTTGATAACTTACTGCGATCGGCGCCGATGGAATTGGGGCTGTATTATCCATGCTGATTTCGATTATTGTAATAAGCGATGAAATTATACAATCGAATACGAACTAATACAAAGGACAGCATGAAGGCGAATTGTGCATCCAGATGGATTCGCCCGCGGCTCTCGCTCGGCCTGGGCACCGCCTCGCAGTTGCTCGCTGCTGCTCGCAACATGCTCCGGCGTTCTCATCCAGCACGGACGCGCGCAGGCGCGTCCTTGGGCGCACCCTCACTCTCTTGGTGCAAATTCGATATTTATTTGTTAGAACCGTTCGGGTGCGCCCAGCTGGATTCGAACCAGCGACCCTCTGCTTAAAAGGCAGGTGCTCTACCGGGCTGAGCTATGGGCGCAAATGAGCAGAATTGTGAATGTCCCTACATTCACAGTTTCTGCGAATGCAGCGCCTATACGAATCTAGTATGGGCGCGCGCCAATAGAGCATACAAGAAAAATGGCCAGTTAGTCAATCTGTTGCGGAAATCCATGAAAGATTACCCGTGATCGTGTCTTAGTATCTATGACCAGATGTCGGTTTCTGGGAGTCTCTTTGAAGCTCTCGTATCTTTTCGTCATTTGATGCTCGTCTCATTTCCAATTCTCGAATATGCTTTCTGATATGCTCAGCGTCAGCTCTAAGCCTTTCAATTTCGGCCTTTTTTGAAGCATCGGCTTTATCAAGCTCTTGCTCTTTCCTAGAAGCTTCAGATTTGAGCTTTTCTATCTCGGCTCTCTTTGAAGCACTGGCTCTGTTCATGTCTTGCTCTTTCTTTGATATCTCAGCTTCTTTTCTTTTCAGTTCAGACTCCTTTTCCTTTATCGTGAGATTTTCCCTCTCAACTTCCTTTGAGAATTGTTCCAAGGCTTGAACGGATGAATTTAATGATGACATGTTGTTGATATGATTAGAGCGGATAATCGCATGCCCACCAGCCGGGGCCAGTGACGAGAAGGGAAAGAGCCAAGACCAGCAGGATCAGGGTGTAATTGACTCCATTGTTGAGGAAAACTCTTGTACGGATCTTTTGGATAAGGACGACGACCAGGCTTACGGCGGCTACAAGCGCAGCCACTTGAGTCCAAAGTCCGATGACGAGAAGGATACCGACAATGCCTTGCAATACAGCTAGAGCTTTATTTATGCCGGTAGTTCTTGTCTGACGGAAGTCCTTGTAGGCCCAGTAGATAAAGACAGCGCCTATGGCTAGGCGAATGAGTACTGGTGAAAGTTGCTGATATGACAGAAGATGGGGAAATACCGATAATTGCATGGTGGTAGAGTTACGTGCTGATTAATATGATAATGTGTTGATTGTACCAACGAACTAGGCCAAATGCCACAGAATCGTAGACAAACCAAAGAAACCTGCTTATTGCTGGATAACATCCGTAGCGTCCATAACGTCGGCTCGATCTTTCGTACGGCCGAAACCGCGGGGGTTTCCAAGATCTATTGTCTTGGGACTACGCCGGTTCCAACTGATCGTTTTGGTCGAAAAAGAAAAGATCTGGCAAAAGTCGCTTTAGGTGCCGAAGATTTGGTTCCTTGGGAACATGTCGAAGACGGGGGAGTGCTCATCAGTCGGTTGAAGAAGGAAGGATTCAAGGTTATTGCAGTCGAACAGGCATCGAACTCTGTTGATTACCGCGAGGTGAAACCTAGCGAGAAATCGTTGTTCGTTCTCGGCAATGAAGTCGAAGGTGTCAGTGGCGAGATCTTGAAGTTAGCTGATGTTATTGCAGAGATTCCTCTCAAGGGGGAGAAGGGGTCGTTGAATGTTTCGGTTGTTGCGGGAATAATTCTTTTTATTTCAGTTTCTGATGTTCACTACAAAAATGCGCGCTTCTACCGCCGATCATAAGGCGCGTAATGATTCCTTTACAGCCAGGTTTGCTACATTTCTCGCCAGTCCTTTGATATGCGCGGTGAGTTTCATGGAATCTGCCTTTTTCGCCATTCACATTCCTGTAATCTGATGTCGAATCGCCGCCGAAATCGATACCTTTGCTTAGAGTTGTTTTGATCGCTTGGAATAGGAGCTGGCGGTGTTTGGTGGCGATATCCTTCGCTGGTTCGAGTGGATGGATGCCGGCACGCCACAATGATTCATCGGCGTAAATGTTTCCGATTCCGGCGATTATGCTTTGGTCAGTGAGAACCTGCTTCACTTTTCCGTTGGGTCGTAAATCGAGTCGTTCCTCGAATTTCTCAAATGTGAATTTTGTATCCAACGGTTCTGGTCCGATGCTATTTAAATGTACCGATTCATGGGCCATTTTTGAATCCATTGCCACGACTTTGGCGAATGTCCGCACGTCTGATAAGGCCAGATGACGATGATTGCTGAAAGTGAACACCAGGTGCACGTGTCTATTGTAAGAATCTTTCAAAGCTTCGGGCTCTATCGGTTCCCAAGGATCTTTGGTGACTTCTTTTTTGAATCGATAGTGGCCGTACAAGAGGTGACCTGTCATTTTCATGTGGACAAGAATCGTGATGTTGCTGGATAGATTGATGAGAATATTTTTGGCCCGTCTTTCTACCGATATGATCTTCTTGCCAACGATATTCTTTCTGAATCGTTTGAAATAAGAGGGATCTTTGACGGTTTCCGTTCCTTTAAAGTAAATTCCACCATAATCAGACCAAATATCCATGATCTTTAGGCCAACGATTTTCTGTCGCAGGCCATTTACTGTCGTTTGAACCTCCGGTAATTCAGGCATAGGGCAACTATAAAGGAGGAAGAAGCAGGGAGCAAGGAGCAAGAAGTTTCTTCTCCCTCCTTCCTCCTTCCTGCTTCCTGCTTCGCTTGTTATACTTCATGCATGCGTAACTACCTAGCTGTTTTATTTGCAGTCGCCATCTTCATGGTTCCTTGGATGGCTTATAATTATCCAAATGAAACGCAATCGCTATTTTCATCGATTGAAGATTTTGGTAGCCAACTGGCAGCAGTTTTGATATCCCACAATCCAAAGACGGTAGCGCAACTGCAATCTCGCTATAACTCCAAGTCGTCGATCGTTCCTTTTACACCTCCGGCCAAAAAGATCCGCATACTTCTGGTTCCAGGACATGAACCGAATTACGGAGGAGCTGAATACGGGTCTCTGAAAGAGCGGAACCTGACTGTGGAATTGGCGCAAGACTTGCAACAATTTTTGGCCAAAAATGATCGTTATGAAGTATTCGTGACTAGAGATACACAGGCTTGGTCACCGACATTCACAAATTATTTTAGTGCCGACTGGAATGACATCATCGCCTGGCAGCAAGCTCATAAAGACGAGATTATCAACTTAGAATGACTCGGACAATTCCACGCGGTCATGCCGGGGGTCGAACATCAGACGGTGCCAAACGACGTAGCCTATCGCATTTATGGTATCGACAAATGGGTAGACGAAAATGACATAGATATCGTCATTCATGTGCATTTCAATGATTACCCTGGACATGGTAAGGTTCCCGGGGATTATTCCGGTTTTACCATCTATGTGCCGCAAAAAGAATATGATAATAGCTCCACGACCCAAGCCCTAGCAGACACGGTTTTCAAGCGGTTGGCCAAATACAATCCGGTTAGCGATCTTCCTGGCGAGTCCGGCGGCATCGTTCAGGACCAGGACTTGATAGCTATCGGCGCATACAATTCTGTGGATGCAGCTAGTATGCTCATTGAATATGGATATCTATATGAGCCTCAATTCACTAATGATGATCTGCGTAGCCCGGCTATAAAGGATCTGGCATTCCAAACTTATTTGGGATTGCAAGATTTCTTTGATCCAAAGAATGCTGTCAGTTTGACCGGTTCCTTGGATACTCTGATGATGCCGCATAAATGGTCCAACCCGATCACCTCCAATAGTGCCAAAGCCTCAGATATATTCGCTCTGCAGACTGCTCTAGTCATCGACGGCGATTATCCGCCACCGAATCGGTCAAAGAATGATTGTCCTCGTACCGGCACTCTCGGTCCATGTACCAAAGTAGCCGTCCAGGCTTTTCAAAAGAAGTTCGATATTACTGACGAGAAGGGGATCGTGGGACCAAAGACAATCGATGTCTTGAATAATGTATTTGGAACGAAGAGTATTTAAGAGTTGTTCATGAAGGCTCCAGAAATCTCTTCGTTTGCCACTGGCCCACAGCGCTCAAACGAAGAGATTTCTTTCACCTTCAATTAATTTCAACAGCTTTGACGTTCGAGGCTTCTAACTCCTCACGCACTACTCGTGCATCGCTCCAGGGTGTTTTTGTGCCTTTAGGACCCATGATATATGGGTCTGTGCCTTTGCCAGTTATCAAAATTGAATCGCCAGGTTTGGCACGGCGGATGGCTTCACGGATAGCTAGACGTCGATTCATCATGACGGTTGGCTTGTGGACCTTGATCCCAGTCGCGACGTCGCGTACGATCTTTTCCGGATCCTCGTCATAAGGATCTTCGTCAGTGAGGATGATATCGTCACAATATCTGTCAGCGATCCCACCCATGATTCCACGTTTTCTGGTATCACGGCCACCGCCAGTGCCGCCGAGGACGCAGATGTTGCGTGCTTGTTGTAGGCCGCCTTTTTTGAAGATTTGATAAAATTTCTCAAGCGAATCAGCTGTATGGGCATAGTCTACGACCACCTCGAATCCTTTTTCCGACTTTATTTTTTGCACTCGGCCAGGGATGCTCTCGAACTTCTCTATAGCTTTCATGATGACTTCGTCCCCAATGTTGAAACTGCGTGCGGTGGATATAGCCGCCAGGATGTTATAGATGTTGAACTGGCCGGATAAGTGGGACCGCACAGTGCGGCCGTTTATACTAAATTCCAACCCCTCGATCTTTAACCTATACGGCTCGACATCGTGGATGCTATATGAAACTTTCCGGTCGGGAGCACAGGCTAAGAATCTATCTGCCTCGAGATCGTCGGAATTTACGATGACGGTCCTTTCCGTTTTGTGTGAGCGTCGCATATTCTTGACGATCGCCAATTTTGAGCCCAGATATTTTTCATATGATCCATGCGCCTCTATGTGTTCCGGAGAGATATTGGTGAATATTAGGTCGTCGAGCTCGATGAAGCGATGCCGATATAGGAGAGCTGCTTGGGAAGTCATTTCCATTATCATGACGTGACAGCCGGCCTTTACTGCTTTGTGAAGCAAACGTTGCAAGAAGCCACGACCTGGTGTGCTCATCTTGAACTTGTTGTCCCATGTTTTGCCTGCAACTTTGAATCGGATCGTATCGGAGACCGCAGTTATGTACCCAGCCTCTTCAAAGATGGCATTCAGTATCTCCACGGTCGAGCTCTTGCCTTTGGTGCCTGTCACGGCGATGACGGTGATCTTTTTGGAAGGGAAGCCGTACCAAATTGCTGAGAGCAGCGCCAACATCCAGTGATAAGGACGGCTGAATAAGTTGAATATTATTTCTGGGATGAAACGGCGGGTTGTTCCTAATACATTGTCGATCATGATTGAATTTAATTTAAATGTTTCAAGGCCGCCTTAACTTTTGCGCTGGTATCCAATTCGCCACCTTTGGGGCTGGCTCCGATTTTCTTCAAGGCTTCTCTGGCATCGTCGGCATCATAGCCGAGAGCCTTCAAAGCTTCGATCACATCCATGTCGCTCGATAGTTCTGCTGCGATTTCGCGGCCTTCTGCTGATTCGATACCTCCCAATTTATCTTTAAGCTCTAATACGATCTTTTCTGCCGTCTTCCGACCTATTCCTGAGACTTTAACTAAATGTGAAGTCGAGCCTGTGCGTATGGCGCTCACCAATTGGTCACTTGAAATGAGCGACATGACGTTCAAGGCCGACTTTGGTCCTATGCCGGAAACGCTTATTAGCAATTCAAAGAAATCCTTATCTTTTTTGGCCATGAATCCATAAAGGTCCAGAGCGTCTTCACGAACTACCTGATAAGTCCAGAGACTGGTCAGAGAGCCTTTCTTCAAGACGTGGAGAGTATCATCTGTTACGTAGACTTTGTATCCGACATCATTTACGTCCAATATGACGTAACGGGAATCGGTATGGGTTATGGTGCCTTTGAGGGAAGCGATCATGGTTAAAGTATAGCAGAGATTGGAACTGATAATAATGTCGTCGCCGGTTATTTCCGTTAAGGTGTATGATCTGGCTGGTCCGTGCCGTACTGTTCCTCGGCAAAAATTTTCATTCACAGAAATTGATTTGCGTGATGTAATCAACGACTCTACAGAGCCGTATTTCTTCATCATTACACAACAAATTACAACATTCCTGTCAATGAAAATATTTCGGAGATAACTGTTGTCCCATCGACATCCGTCGCGCACGAATAAATCTATGAACCGGACATTTTACTTTTTAGGTGTCCTGTGTTAAGTTAAGCACCACCAAATCATATGGCAATCACCTCATCAGCCAAGAAAGCCCTCCGCGCCTCCAAGAAGAAGCGTGTCTTCAATCTACGTCGCAAGGGTGCCATGGAAGACGCTCTCAAGGATTTCCGCAAATTGGTCGTAGCCAAGAATAAAGCTGAAGCCGAAAAGATGGTCCCAGCCCTCTATCAGGCGCTCGACAAAGCGGTCAAAACCAACTATCTCAAAGCCAACACAGCTTCACGTCTGAAGTCGCGTGCTATGGCTTCCTTGAAGAAAATTTAAATCTCAAAAATTGAATCTCAAATCTGGTACAATGATCAAGATTTGGATTTTGAGATTTTAGATTTGATTTTTTCAAAGCCCTCGTCGTTCAACGGATAGGACTCAGGATTGCGGATCCTGTAATCGAGGTTCGATTCCTCGCGGGGGCACCAAAGATATTTTGTTGCAGAGAAATCCGATTGATGTATCATTAAATTATTGTACGCACGGCCAGTTCTCCGTTTCGGCCGCGACGGATGAATAATATCAAATGCGCTTACGTGGGTAGGTGGGATTTTTCGTACAGGTTCGATTAATAAGAGTTCGTAATTTACATAAGGAAATGAATAAAACAAACAAGGGTTCGATTATCGATGCCGCTGAGAATAAGATTGTTTTCTACAAAGACAAGCGCGGCAATGTGGAACTGCGTGCGGATGTGGAGAAGGATACAATCTGGGCGACACAGGACCAGATTGCCAGGCTGTTTGAAATCGAAAGATCGGTTGTAACCAAGCACGTCAGTAACATTCTTAGAGACAAGGAATTGAAGCAGGATTCAGTATGTGCAAAATTTGCACATACTGCCGAAGATGGCAAGCAGTATATCGTTAAAATGTATAATCTAGATGTAGTTTTAGCCGTAGGATATCGAACCAGTTCAACCAGGGCTATTCAATTCAGACAATGGGCGACACGCATCCTTCGTGAGTATCTGGTCAAAGGTTTCAATCTGAACGAGCGTACTATTAACCGTTCGACTGAAAACATTGAAGATTTGCGAAAAGCCCTGGTATTTATGGGGTCGGAAAATATTCGCGGTACATTGAAAGGCAAGCTGACACTCAAGGTGACTAAGAATCTATTGCCGTAAGAGCTATATACAACAACTTGTCTAGAACCCCAACCTCTCTAATAGGTGTTTCAAGAACGGCTCATGATGTTCGGTCTCGGCGATGTAGCGGAGCATGACTTCGCGGACTTCTTCCGGGTCGACTTCATCGATGAAGACTATGATGAAAGGCATGAAGAGCTTGCGTGACTTCAGGATGATCTTGGATGGGAATTCATCATGCGGTATCCAGAAGGAATCGAGCGATAGGAAAGGGTAGAGGTGGTCGTGGATTATGAGCCCGCGGTCATTGATCTCGTGGTAGACCGTGCGCGGCGGATGAGCGGCATGTAAGACCAGAGCCACGGCGGCCACCAACACGAAGATGCCGGTGATCATGCTTCCCAGAATGAAAGCGACCACAGCCAAGGCTAAGGTGATTATTCCGACCCCCCAATACCAATCAGGAGTCTTTTCCACATGATGGTGTTCTGGCGCATTCCAATAGATGAGAGCTTCGGTAGCCATGGGTATATTATAACGACAAGTGAGGAATTATGAAAGCGAATGATTCTAACCTAAATCACAATTCTCTCGATTACTTGTTGCCAATCCTTAACGACCGTAACCTTCGGCAAAAACTGCTTGAACTCCTCAACCTCTGCTTTATCCGGCTGAAATAGGAATAGATTTGGCGTCGAATCGATCATATAGCCGAGCACTTCCAGTCGGTCATCTATGAAATGTGTGATGCCAAGCTCTTGGCAGACGGCGTCTTTTTCGTGGCGTTCCCTGACGAAACGGACATTCTTCGGATCAAGGCCGGTCTTGCCATAGAAGTCATTATCCGAAAGCCAAGCTAGGATCTTTTCTTGCGCCCAAGGCGTGCATTTTGAGATCAGGTAGACTTTTCCAGCAAAGAAGACATTTAACTTCTTCATTGCCTCATAGACACTATCAGTTGCCGGTATAGTTGAGTAGCACTCCTCATGGAGCGTTTTGTCGTTAGGATCGGACAGTCGGTGATTGATGATGACATTACCTATGTCAACGCCCAAGGCTCGTATTGTTTTCATGTAATGTGATTATTGTCTTTAATAAATTCTTTGAAGTCGATTTCTTTGTTCTCATCTTCTGGAAGGATCATTCTGAGCCGTTCTGGCAAATCTAAGGTTGTGGCGACACCATTCACGGTCCTGACAAAATTTAGAGCTTTCATTATGAGAGTCATTTCGTGTTCACTGATATCTTCGTTGTTAATGTGGCGATGCAGTGCTTGCTTGGCGTATTCAAAAACTGGCTCATCATGGATCGGCAGGGCATCGATGAGCAAGTAATCCCATTTACCATCTTTGTTGAACAAGATGACGTTATCTTCTCCGGCTAAGGCCAGGATATTACCGGTCTCATTCGCGTATGAAATGACGTTAAGAACCAGAGCAGCTGTTGTGCTTTTGAGATTCGGATCTGATTCAGTCTTTGCGATGAGATCTGTTAGGGCGTGAGTCTTTGGATTATCTTGCAATCGCAAAAACAGGGCGACATCATCAGGCGTCGCCTGACATAAGAGAACGAAACTATTATTAAGCTCGGTGTACTCTTCAGCATCTATCTGTCCACGTTCTTCCAGAAAGCCTCCGAAATAAAATCCCAGATGACTAGGATCTGCCAGCTCAGGGATCCGTTCCTGTATGACGACTGTGGACCAGGCTTCCGTAAGTTTTTTTGATTCCGCAGGAGGTTTTCTTTTTTTCCAATCGCCTTTGAATATCTCGTCGATGATCGCCTTGCTCACTGGCACCTTCATAATGTAGCGGCGCTCATTCACTGTATGCGAAGCACCGAAATATTCTCTGAGTATTCTGGCCTGCGCAGTCTTCTTGGCTATCCCTTCTTCCAACCTGGTTTTTTCATCATCTGGTATCGAATCCAAATCTTCACCAGCATCTGCGCTAGCGGACAGGGAATCCTTGATCGCGAACGAAGATGCCTTGAATACAACATCCGGATGTTCCTCTACTGCATATACGAGATGATCGCCACCGCGGGCCAAAAACGTTGGCTTATAATGTCTGACGATTTCACTATCGTCGGGTAAATCGTTGTAGGGATGTGATTTCTCGGGGTTCATCTTGATCAGTATATATCAATTGCGGACGGGGTGAGATTCGGTCACGACTCTCGCCTGACCAGTCAGGCTCGGTCGCGACCCCGACTCGCGGCTCGGCCTGCTGGCCTCACACGCTCCGTCTTTCTCATCATCACCCATCGCGCAATGATGCTCCGCTCTAAGGCCGTTTAGGCCTTTTCGCGGATCATTGCGTGAAGCGTACCCCTTTTAGTAGACACTTTAGAAACCCGCCACCCGCCCCTCATTTTTGGGCTAGAAGATGATTTCTGTATTCAACAGGCGTCATCTTGTTTCTGGTCCACTGCTTTCTTTCACTGTTGTAGTATTGCATATATTTGGCGATTTTTGAACGTAGCTCCTCGAATGATCTGCAGGCCCTGTAATCGAGCTCGTCTTTCATGTGACCGAAGAATGATTCGATTGGAGCATTGTCGATGCATTTACCCTTGCCCGACATGGATTGGATCATCTTCAACTCTTTTACGATTTCAATGTAGGCTGGGTTTGTGTAGTGAAATCCCTGGTCAGAATGTATCATGACATCTTCGTACGATTCCAATCTCATGTTTCTGATTGTTTCTGTCACTAAAGCAAATTCTAAGTAAAGAGAAATATTCCAAGCTACAACTTCACCAGTCGCGATATCCTTGATCACAGACAGATATGCGAATCGATTCTCTAATGGTAGGTAGGTGATGTCGGTGCAAAAGACTTTGTAAGGAACGATTTGGTGAAACTTCCGCTCTAGCTTGTTGGGGAATATTCTGTGCTCCAGATTCTTCTTCATCATTTGTCTGTACGGGTTCTTCTTCCTAACTTTAGTGATCAGTCCATACTTCCTCATGATTCTCTTAATCTTCTTGTGGTTCATGTATTCTAGCCTCATTTTGAGGTTTCTCCACCCCCATTTGCCCTTTCCTTGGTCAAAGACTTCCTTGATCCGAAGGTAATCAGGGTAATCTTTGTCCGGTTCATCTGCACACCTTAACCATTTGTAGTAACCACATCGAGATGCTTCCGCAATTTCACAAAGGACACTCACATCATCATTATACTGGTCTGGGAAAACCGGACAGCTGATTTGAATGAGAGGTGGTAAAATACCACCATGAAAAAACACTTCTCGCCAGATTACAAAGTCAAAGTCGCTCTTGAAGCATTGAAAGGAAATAAATCGCCAAGTGAACTCGCCGGCATCTACGGAGTCCACACCACGCAGATCGGATTCTGGAAACGACGTTTGGTCGAAGGAGCCGCGACCCTGTTCACCGACAAACGAAAAAATGAAAGCGGCGACCAGCAGAAACTCATAGATGATCTGTACAGGGTGATTGGACAACGTGACACTGAACTGGAGTGGATGAAAAAAAATATGCAGCAACTCGGCACATGACGTCCGGAAGAAATTGGTTGATCCTTTACAAGAAAATATCAGTCAGGGCAGACAAGCGGAACTCTTGGGCATATCGCGTTCCAGTCTGTACTACGAACCAATTGTAAGCGAAGCCGATCTTGCCTGCATGAAAGCCATCGACGAGATCTTCACCAAACGTCCGTTCTACGGTTCAAGGAGAATACAAACAGATCTCGAGCACGACTACAAAATTGACGCCTGCCGCGATCGAGTAAGGGGCATGATGAGGTTGATGGGATTGGAGGCCATATACCCTAAAACCAAGAAAACAAGCCTTAAACACCCTAATCACAAGATATATCCATATCTCCTTCGTCACATCGGCGCAGGCTTCCCGAACCACATCTGGGGCAGTGATATCACCTACATCCGAATGGCTCACGGTTTCTGTTACCTCTACGCCATCATCGATTGGTTTAGCCGGTTGGTAGTCGGATGGGATTTGTCTCCGACCATGGAATCTGATTTCTGCGTAGAGACGATGGACAAAGCGATCAAAAAATTCGGAGCTTCGGAGATTTCCAACACCGACCAGGGCTCTCAATTCACCGACCAGAAATTCATCGACGTGCTTGCCGGAAACAATGTGAAGATCTCCATGGATGGTCGAGGCCGCTGCATGGACAACATCTTCACGGAGAGATTGTGGCGATCGGTCAAATACGAGGAAGTGTACTTGAAATCGTACGGCGACATTACGGAAGCAAAAACGAATCTCGCCGCTTACTTCAAATTCTACAACAATGAACGTAGACACCAATCACTCGAATGCAAGACGCCATCGGAAGTCTACGCAAACAAAAAACGGCTCGCGCCGGATACAAAATCACACAACACATTAATAACTTTAACTAGCCCCCTCTTATCCACAACTACTGTCTAGACAAACCAGACCACCTTACATTTAATTCTCTGATGATTCTGAATTTTTCATTCGGCCTGAGTTTCTCTCCGCTCTTTTGGCCCGGAGTTGTGCTAAAAAAGCGTTTTCGGCTTGGAGGTATCTGACCTGTAATTCAAGTCGCTTGATCTTGTCTTTCTCCGCTTTGAGCGATATTGTCATCCCGTCATCGTGCTGAACTCCTCCTTTATTGTTTAAACTTGGAATGTTTCCTCTTCGAACTATTTTTCTCCAATCTCTCAAAGTATCTTTGAAGTAACTTTTCTTCCACAGACTTGTATCGAAATCTGCCTGTTTCCAGATGTCTCTTGCAGTCACACCCTTCTCGTGCTTTTCGAGAGCATGTATTTTGAATTCATACGTGTAATTAACGGATTTCGATGTACAGCTAAATACACAAGGATGCTTCCTCAATTTAACCACCTCTTCATTTGAAAGTGTTGTTCTCATGTTCTTTTGTTAATGATTAATTGTAACAAAAGAAAACCGCGGACACTTGGTTTCCGTGTCTACTTTATGGGGTCCATTTCAGCGGACGGGGTGAGATTCGAACTCACGGTCCCCTTACGAGGACGTCGCATTTCAAGTGCGGTGCCTTAAACCACTCAGCCACCCGTCCGTCCAGCCATCATAAAAGAAAAAATGGCTTTCTGCAAAGATTTCGTGGTACATTATTGGCATATGGATAGCGAATCACAAAAGAAACAGAGAATCTTAGGCATTGATTTCGGCTCAAAGCGCATCGGCGTAGCCGTCTCCGACGAAGAAAGAAAGATGGCATTTCCTGTGTCTGTCATACAAAATACTCCGGATGCTTTGAATGAGGTTGAGAAGATTGCCAAGGATAACCTTGCTACACAAATAGTCTTGGGCGAGTCTCGCAATTACAAAGGGGAGGGGAACAAGATCCTTTTGTCCAGCATGAAATTCAAGGAGCAGATGGAAGCCAAAGGATTCGAAGTCATTTGGGAAGCGGAATTCATGTCGAGCATCCAGGCCGAACGCATCCAGGGCAAGAATGATATGCTAGACGCGTCGGCGGCGGCGGTCATATTGCAGGGCTATTTAGATCGGATGAAAGAAGATTAGTATGAAGTATTAGGTATTAAACATTAAACATTAAGCATTAATCATTACGAATAGTCATGATCACATACGACGATTTCAAAAAAGTAGAGATAAGATCCGGAAAGATACTTTCAGCCGAAAAGATCCCGGAGACAGATAAGCTATTGAAGTTAATGGTTGATTTTGGTGAAGTTGAAGAAGTTCAGCCAAGTATTCCTGTGGCGGTCGGTGCCAATTCGGAGGTTGCGGCTGCTGATCCAAAGATTCTTAGCAATGATCCGGTGCCAGCAATCCCGAAGGTCTACAAATCGAAACCTCGCCAGATCGTTTCCGGTATCGCCCTCAAGTTTCCCGATGTGGCCTCATTGGTAGGGAAGACTTGCATGTTCGTCACGAATCTGGAGCCGCGAACGATCAAAGGCCATGTAAGCAACGGGATGCTATTCGCAGTCTCGACCCCTGAAGGAGGTTTCTCATTGCTAGAACCGAATGCGACCATTCCGCCAGGGACGTTGGCGATATGATGATCGATATGACTTCACTCATTCACCTTTTCACAAATCCTCAGGCCATTATAGCTACACTAGGCACCTTAGGCGTTATCGCTATTATCTTTTTAGAGACTGGAGCATTCTTCGGTTTCTTTTTTCCGGGCGACTCGCTTCTATTCACCGCTGGCTTCCTGGCGACGCAAGGATATACATCGATGCCCTGGCTCCTCGTAGGTGCTTTTCTTGCTGCCGTGGTGGGTGACAATGTCGGCTATGCTTTTGGCCGTAGAGTCGGACCATCCATATTTACCAAAGAAGACTCGCTGTTCTTCAATAAGAAATTCATTGCTCGAGCGCAGGAGTTTTATGAGAGATATGGCAAGAAGACTATAATCTTGGCGCGGTTCGTTCCCATAGTCCGCACGTTCGCGCCTATCGTGGCTGGTATCGGCACGATGCGTTATCGTACATTCATTTCCTATAACATAATTGGTGGCTTTCTTTGGACTTGGGCCATGCTTTGGCTCGGTTATGGGCTAGGGTCGCTAATTCCTAGTCCTGACAAGTACGTGTTGCCAATAATTGCATTGATAATTATCGCCTCAGTCATTGCGCCAATCTGGGAAGTCTTGAAGAAACGCCGTCAGAAGTAAGTGTGGATGTGGAGTATAGAGTTTATTGATATAATGTCTTCATGCACAGTTCGCTCTTCTTTAAATTGTTTCCACCACCGAAGCTCTTGGTCATGACTCATGCCGGTTTGCATATTTCCGACGATGCTCTCAGGTGTATCGAATACACAAAGCGGAAAGGGCAGTTGGTTATATCCAAATATGGTCAAGCGGCGATCCCTACTGGTCTCATAGAGGGTGGAGTTATAAAGGATGAAAAGGCGGTTGGCGATTTACTGAAAGATTTTTGCCGAAGATATGATCTTTCGTATGTAAAAGTTTCTGTACCCGAAGAGAAATCCTATCTATTCCAGACGGATGTGCCGAGCCGGGACGTTCGCATTGCCGCCCAAAATATCGAATTCAAACTAGAAGAGAATGTGCCACTGGCGGCCTCTGATATGGTGTTCTACTTCGATTTATTGCCGACGAATGGTTCTAACGGGTCTCTACGAGCCAGCGTTTCGGTGGTGCAACGTGCGTTCGTCGAACATACGATGGAGATCCTTCGCGAGGTTGGGATGTATCCGGTGGCTTTCGAAGTCTTACCCAAAGCCATCGCCAGAGCGGCTATAGAACCAAAGGCACCCGGCGCTCAAATGATTATCTATATAATGCCTCAAAAAACCGGCATTTACATCGTCTCTGGAGGAGTCATTTGTTTCACTTCGACTATTGCTTGGGGTAGCCAGAATAAAAATCCCGGCCAAACGTCTGATCTCGCGGCTCTCACGCAAGAAGTGAGCCGTGTGTATACATATTGGGATTCGCATAGCGTCGTCGATTCGGCCATCGATGGGATCTTGTTGGTCGGCAAAGAGTCTCTTCGTTTTGAAGAATCTTTGAGAAGAGCAGTATCTGACATAGGTTTAAAAGTTAATGTGATAGATGTTTGGCATAACGTCTTTGACACCGAACATTACGTACCGCCGATCTCACGCGACGAGTCGCTCGATTATGCGGCTGCCGCTGGTTTGGCAATGAGCCTATGATCTACCTCCATGTTATATACACTCCTACCTCCAACTGAAAGAAAAGTCCTGCACCGGGATTATGCACGCCGCGTGCTCGTCGTCTCTCTTTTTGCCGTCGGAGTGGCTGGTCTCATCGGTATCGGATCTTTATTTCCGGCATTCATCCGAGCTGGCACAGAAGAAGCTGCGTCCCAAGGTGAATTGAATGCCGTCACGGCAAAGAATTCTAGTGGGCTTTCTGATATCCAACAACGGGTGTCCATCGGACAGAATTTGTTAAGTGTTCTGGGGAGCGGAAGCAATCGGTCACGTTTGTCATATCTTTTGGAGAGCATCATCCAACAGAGGCAAATGGTCCGCATCAATTCGATCGCTATCGATTATCCAGCAACCAACAGCGCTGTGGCTACTATTGGGGGGATTGCACCGACCCGGGACGCTTTGGTGTCATTCAAGAGCCGTTTGGAAGCCAGTCAGCCGATGAGCAAGGTCGATTTACCGGTTTCGGAGCTTGCCAAAGGAACGGATGTGCCTTTTTCTATCAAAATAACCATGATGCTTCCATGAGACACGCTATCGGTACAAAATTATTGTTGTACATCGCTATCATCACGGTCGCTGTGGTGGCTCTAGTGTATGGTTATATCTTTTACAAGACCGGTCTTTTGATCCAAGACAGCGCCCAGGCTCGTCAAGCTGTCGTTTCTGCTACCGTGAGCAAATCGCATGAGCAGGCCTTTATGCAGATGTACCAGTCGACGGCCGACAGTTGGGCAAAGTTACCAGCATTGTTCGTTCAGCCGGACAAGTTCGTTTCATTCATTGAGGCTGTTGAGTATCTAGGAACGGAGAGTGGGACGACTGTGACCATTGCGTCTGTCAATGTCGATGACGGTACCCATACCGCTACTAATAGTGACAATAGCCTCGATAATCTGAAGAATGCTGCGGCAGGAACATTGGGAAGCGTCAGCGCCCATGTTGGAGCGCAAGGTTCTTGGACTGCGGTGATGAGGACTTTGCAATTGGCGGAAGTCATGCCGTTCAATGTGACGATATCTAACGTGCAGCTGGATGTAGACACTTCAGGTGGCAAGACGGCCGCTCGGAGCTGGCATCTTAGCTTCGATGTGAAAGCGGATATCGTTGCTATGGGGAAAGGACAGGGCGTAGCTAGCTCGACGGTCACAACGCATTAATATCATGAAATTACCCAACTTTTTAAAAAGCAAAAAAAATGGCAACAAGACCGGTTCGAACCGTTCGGTTCAAACCATGGCACATCGTATTGCACGCGATCCGTATGTCGATTGGGCGATAGTTTTCATCGCCGCTGTGATCATTTCCGTATTGTTGGTGGTTATCGGCATATACACATATATCAATATGGGCTCAGAACTTACGCAAGCAAGCCCGCAAAGTCATTCTCCGGCGGCAGTAGATACCAAAGACTTGAATAAAGTCCTCGACCAGTTCAATGAGAGAGCGACCGAACGCGCTGTCCTGCTTCAAGGATATTCAGGCCCTGGGGATCCATCGTTATAGCACGCCGGCGCCAAAATTTCGGATTTCGAGTTTTTTGTTAAATGTGCTAATTTGTTGATAACCCCTTGTAGTTCAATGGATAGAACAGCGGACTTCTAAGCCGTTGATGTTGGTTCGATTCCAACCGAGGGGACAAGATAAACGTACGGTTGATGTATAATTGTAATATAAATTTGATATTTATATTCAACTTTCATGTACAGACAAACTAAGGCTTCATATGTTCTAGCAGTGGGCTGTGCCGTTATTGTGATGATGTCTTTCATCAGCCCTCGGTCAACTATTCAACAAGTCCAAGCATCATCGGGGGGCACCTATTACATCGATTATGTTGGAGGTAACGATTCCAACGACGGTCTATCGAAAGATGCGCCATGGAAGGTCGCTCCTGAAATGGTTGGTTTTGGTGGTATATACGCACATCAAGCAGGGGACCATTTCATCTTCAAGGGAGGGGTGACATGGCCACATACAGCTCTACCATTAACCATTGTGAACTCAGGTGGTGGAATTGGCAGTGAAGATGTCTATACTGCCGATGTAACCTGGTACACAGGCGGTTCTTGGAGCCGTCCGATTTTTGATGGTGAGAATGCTATGGGTAAAAGTAACTTTTTGATCGGGAATTATATTTCCAGGTCAGCGTATATAATCATCGAAAACTTGGAATTTATGCATGTTGGAGATCCTTCGGATGGGTCTGGCACGGCTATAGATTTTCGTGGTGGCACGAACATTGAAATAAAAAATAATATTATCCGACCAGGAGGTATTCAAGCATTTTCTTTCGCTGCTGATGGTTCAAGTGCGAGTCGAATTTATGTACATGACAATCAGATAAGTGAAGCTGGAAGGGGGGTTATTTATGGGTATAACGCTAACAGGGTTGATGATGTGAGAGTGTATAACAATGTTTGGGAAGGACCCAAGACTCTGAATTCATTCGGATACCATTTTGATGGTTTCATGACCGGAAGAGGAGACTCCCAAGAATCATGTGCACTTAATACTGGTTTCGTGACAAATATTCTTTTTTTAAATAATAAATTCTATGGTGATTGGAGCGGTGGAGCGACGGGAGAGTATTTTTCAAATGGTTGCACAAACCATACGACTATTTATAACAACATCTTTTCTCTGGAAGATTCCAGCGGTTCTGTGAATTTCAGTCCGGGAATGGTTGTCTTTGGGACGACCGACGGAAACATTTCTGTTTATAACAATACGTTTTCTTCCGACGCATATCCTGGATATGGTGCCGGGGCGGTCAACGCAGTTTCTTTTGAGAATTCATATGGAAATCTTGCTGTCAAAGGGAATATCTTTTCTGGATTCGGGATTGACATTCATGGCGATACCGCTAATTCACCGACGTATTCAATAGACTACAATCTTCACAATATTTCTTTGGCTGGCGGATATGGCGAGCTTTGTTACATGGATTCCATTCAAATGAAATCCCTGGCCGACTGTCAATCACAAGGATATGAGACCCATGGTTTAACTGGTGATCCGAAATTTGTAACTCCGCCAACATCTGTAACTGGAAGCGGTGATTGGCATCTACAATCAGGTTCGCCGGCCATAGATGCTTTTCCGACAAATGGTGCACCGACTTCTATATTCACGACTGATCTCGGTAGTTCTTCCAGACCTCAAGGTTCAGCTTGGGATATAGGCGCCTTTGAATCTAGTGGTGGAGGTCCTACTACCTACACAGTTGATATTACGACGACTGGTACCGGAAGCGGTACGGTCACTTGCGGCGGTAGCGCCTGTCCAACGTCTGTCGTTAGTGGTACGTCCATAACTTTAACCGAATCTCCATCGACAGGCTCAACATTCACCTCCTGGGGAGGTCTATGTTCAGGCACTTCGTCGACCTGCACTATCATTGTATCTTCGAATTCTTCAGTTTCAGCATCATTTACTCTAACTCAAAATCCAACACCAACACCGACACCTACTCCGCCACCGACACCTACAACCTTCACTTTAGCGGTTTACAGATCTGGTACAGGCAGCGGTACAATCGCAGGAGGTTCGATCTCTTGTGGATCTACTTGTGCGCAGTCGGGTATATCTTCCGGAACATCGATCACTCTTACAGCTTCTGCCTCTTCGGGATCTGCTTTCACGGGCTGGTCGGGAGCAGGGTGTTCTGGTACAAGCTCTTGTATTTTCACTGTGACTGCTGATACTTCTGTTACAGCGAATTTTATTTCCTCTAGTGGTGGAGGTGGAGGTGGGGGAGGGGGTGGATCCAACAATACACCAGGTGTCTCTACAACAACGGCCTCGACTACCAATACGTTATGTCCTTCTGGATATTCCTGTGTACCAGCACCTAAAGTGCAGAAGTTTACCAGGACACTCAAACTTGGGTCGACAGGTGCCGATGTCAAGAGACTCAAAGTGTTCTTGAATACTCATGGATTTCCGATTGCGGTCTCTGGTCCGGGGTCGTCAGGACAGGAATCGTCTAGTTATGGAGTATCAACTGCCGCCGCCATTTCCCGGTTCCAGGTAGCACATAAAAAAGAAATTCTTACGCCAAATAGATTGACCAAAGGCACGGGACAATTTGGTGTTGCGACGATGAAAGTGGTCAATCGGATGATCGGGTATTGAGTCTGTTTTAACGTTAGTCCTGTGCGCCCTAAGAGATTCGGCTTCGCCTCTCAGCCGACCAGTCGGCCTCGGGCTAGCCACCGGCTCGCGGCTCGGTCTTCTGACCTCGCACGCTCCGCCGTTCTCATCTCATATGGCGTCACAATGATGCTCCACTCGAAAGCCGTTCAGGCTTTCTCGTGGATCATTGTGCGCCCTAAGAGATTCGAACTCCTGACCTTCCCCGTGTAAAGGGGTCGCTCTACCAACTGAGCTAAGGGCGCGTTTTTTCACAATTTATTGTGAACAAATCAACTTTAGCGTATATTCATTAGATGAGCAACGAATCCAGCCAAAAGATCGATATTCTATACGAAGATGCCGATTGTGCCGTTATCAATAAACCGGCTGGTCTTATGGTGCATTCGGACAGTCGAAGCGGTGGGCCGTTTCTAACTGATTGGATAGTCAAAAAATTTCCTGAAGCCGTAGATGTGGGAGATCCTATGACTGCACCGGATGGGACTGCCGTCAATCGGGCGGGAATTGTTCACCGTCTGGATCGTGAGACTAGCGGTGTATTGATCATCGCCAAAACTCAAAAAGGTTTCGAATCATTAAAGAAACAATTTCAGGACCGCACTATCACCAAAAAATATTTGGCTTTTGTTTGGGGAGATTTGAAAGAAGAGTTTGGTACCATTGATAAGCCGATCGCCCGGAGCGGCAGTGATTTCCGTAAATGGTCAGCCGGTCGCGGACGTCGTGGAGAAGAGAGGTTGGCCGAGACTTATTGGACCAGGGTCGGTACAGGAGAATGGGGAAAGGAGGAGGGAGCAAAAGTTGGTCAGAGATTCACTTTGGTAGAAGCTCAGCCGAAAACTGGTAGAACCCACCAGATAAGGGTCCATTTTGTGGCCATCCAACATCCCATCGTCGGAGACATCCTTTATGCGGCAACTAGGCCGCCAGCCTTGGGATTTGAGCGTTTGGCCCTTCATTCACGGTCTATAGAATTCGAAAATATGGCCGGTAAGCGCATAAAAGTCGAGGCTCCATTACCGAATGATTTCAAAGGGGCTTACAAGGAGTTAGGAATAAAAGATGTGGCTTAAAATTGGGGATATTCTGGAAAAATGTTCTTGAATCTTGAATCTTGTATCTATTCATGGTAAGGTACCTCCACTATGGCAACCAAGGTAATTTCAACCGTCAATGTCGCTGATCGCAAGAAACTGGATATCCGGGCTGGTGATACCGTGCGCGTCTGGCAGAAGATCGAGGAAGATAAAGGTAAATTCCGCCTCCAGGCTTTTGAAGGTATCGTTTTGGCGCATAAGCATGGCCTAGAAGCCGGCGCTACTTTCACAGTCCGTAAAGTTGTGGACGGAGTCGGAGTTGAGAGGACTTTCCCGTTGTTTTCTCCGATGATCGATGAGATCGAAACCATCAGACGTTCCAAGGTCCGCCGTGCCAAGCTCTACTTCATCCGCCGCAAGGCTTCCAAGGAGATCCGTCACCAGATGCGCCGCATCATGACCATGAAGGATGAACCGGAGACAGACGTTCCGGCAACAGCCGCCGAAGTCGCGCCCAAGCCGGCAGAAGCTGCGAAGGTAGAGACAAAGTAAATATTCCAAACAGGCCGCGAAAGCGGTCAGTTTTAGTATTGGGTTGACCGTTGCGTGTCGAATAGTAATCTGCTAGTTTTTGTGATGAACAGATCCGTACAACAACAATTGTAGAAAGTAGGATATTGATATATGAATCATGAAGCACGTCGAAGAGCCATTATTGAACGTAGACGAACTGAGAAGGCGACAAGGATGAAGTCGAAGGGTGAAAAAGGAAAGGGCAGGTATGCTGTGAAAATGAGAACCCAAGGTCTTACTTACGGACAGGGGGCAGATGCTCCAACCCCAATTCAGGCCGAGCAGCAGCAGACAAATGTCTTTGGAGGACGCAGTCGGTTTGACGAGTCTGTCGCCGAGCTCGACCGATCTCGTAGAAGGGCAGAGGATATGCGTAGCCTTGGTTACAATCCGTATCTTTAACACAATGTATCATCTATGTCACACGGGAGCTCCGCTCCCTTTTTTGTTGAAAAAGGACGGCTTTTCAGCTATAGTGCTTGCACCTGCGCGGGTGGCGAAATTGGTAGACGCACTACCTTGAGGTGGTAGCGCCCATTAGGGCATGGAGGTTCGAGTCCTCTCCCGCGCACAGAGTTAAAATATCACCGTTTTTTGGAACTTTTGCCAGTATGTCATACGGACTTCTATAGCTCACTTGAGCGATTTTTCTGTCTTTCACAGAAAGGTTCCAAAGTAGTTCAGAGACGATATT
>Ga0209697_10000220_pt1 | contig 92247 bp, 72 predicted proteins | sample AliMusrvi5mmetaG_FD_184115 | JGI IMG/M metagenome (GOLD analysis project Ga0209697, IMG submission 184115) | Freshwater lake bacterial and archeal communities from Alinen Mustajarvi, Finland, to study Microbial Dark Matter (Phase II) - Alinen... | ecosystem: Environmental > Aquatic > Freshwater...
CCATTTCCCGTTTGAACCGCTGAACGGAGTCCTCGGTGGCGTCTGCCTGAGAGAGCATGACCTTGATGGCAACCTGTGCGCCGTCGTTTTTCCTGCGGGCCTGGTAAACCGCCCCGAAGCCGCCGCGACCGAGTTCCTTCTCAGCGACGAATCCTGGGATATCCAGAAGTCCCGTGTTCTTTTCTCCCCCGAAGACGAGTTGGAACAACTGGTCTGGCGAAAGCTCGGAGAGTTCGCCAGGTTTCATTCCCGCCTGGACGGCAGGCTGGGCAGCACCTTTTTCAATCATGACGGAAAGATCCGTCTGACCGACGGTGATTTTGTCCCCATCCTTGAGATCGACCACCGGGAATTGATGCTTCGCCCCCTCCTCCGGGGTTTCGTCTTTCTTTCGCCCACCCCATTTTTTCCCGTTGACGTAGGTGCCGTTCAGGCTGCCGAGGTCGCGGAGGGATGCCTTCGGCGGGCAGGCTTCCAAGATGAAGTGGTGCCGAGAAACCTGCGTGTCGTCCGGGAACGTGGCATGGCAGTCCGGCATGCGACCGAAAAGGAACGTGTCGTGTTCCGTGAAAGTGAAGACCTTCCCCTTGGCAGGGCCTTTGGTGACGGAGAGCGTGACGGCCATACCGATGTTCTACTTTCCAGACCAGAAATCGTCAACCGAGCGGAAGGGTATTTCGGATCGGAGGTGGAGGCCACAAGAACAAGTCTGGCCTTGGCGGTGCCGAACTGTCAGAATTTTTCCATGGCGATCCGTGTTTATGCCGACACCTCCGTTTTTGGCGGGGTGTTCGATTTGGGAATTGATCGGGCGAGCCAGGAGTTTTTTGAGCAAATCGGGCAGGGCCGTTTTGAACTCGTCACCTCGAACGTGGTGGCGGACGAACTGGTGTCGGCTCCCGAACGGGTGCGACTTCAATTCGAAACTTTCCTGCCATCTGCGGATCTGGTCGTTCCCTCGCCGCAGGCTTTGGCTCTCCAACAAGCCTACCTGCAGGCAGGCATCGTGACTGCCAAATGGGCCACGGACGCCTTGCATGTGGCCTTGGCTGCAGTCAACCACTGCAAAATCATCGTGAGTTGGAATTTCAAGCACATCGTCCACTTCGACAAAATCCCGCTCTATAATGGCGTGAATTTGATCAACGGTTATGATACCTTGTCCATCAACACCCCGGCGGAGGTGATTACCTATGAAGATTGAAGAATACCCCTGCGTGACGATCAAACGTCAGGCTCAAGAGCGCATATATGAGGAAACCAAAGGGATGACCCCCGAGCAGCGGCTGGCTTATCATCAGCGTTCCTTCGCCCGGTTGCAGGCACGGCAAGCCGAATTGCGCTCGCGGTTGCACCTGTCGGCCCAGCCTGCTTAAAGGTTTCCGGGAGACGACTTCAACAGACCCACGGAATCCAGCCCGCCGAAGCCCTGGGATTCGAGGTGTTCGCGGAGTGCCTGCGTGGCGGCGGCGGCGATTTTGTGGACGCCCTGCTTCGTCATGCCGAGTTGGTCGCCGATTTCCGAATAGCTGTGGCCCTGCCCGATGGCGGTGAGCACCACCCGGAAGCGCTCCGGCATCTGCGCCATCGCCCGCTGGAGGGCCGCGATGGATTCCGCCCGGTTGACCTGCGTGGCCACCGATTCCTGCTTTTTGTCGGGGGCATTCTGAACCAAGTCCGTCTGGGTGGATTGCATCCCGGCAGGTTGATCCAGCACGTATGCGTGGTGATGGTGATGCCGGATCTGTTTCTCGTAGAGGCTGCGGAGGGCATTGCGGACGGCTTGTGAGGCGTAGGCGGTGAAGTCGCCCTTTTCGGGATCGAACTGGCGGCCAGCGGCAGCGAGCGCCTCCTGCGCCTGAATTTCAATCTCCGGCAGGTCGAGGCCGGGGATGTTCGAGAAATCGCGGGCGATATGCCGGGCGAGCGGCAGGAGTTTGGCGATTTCGGCATCCATTTTATCAGATTTCGGCTTCCGCCTCGTCTCGGACGATGAGCGGCAGGTTCACAGGCTCGCAAGAATCCGCTCGCGGGCGACATTCCAAGGCGTGCCAGCTTCCGGCAGCGCTTCGAGCGCGTCCAACCGGCGATCCAGTTCCTCAATGTGGGCGGGAGTCAACCCAATCGCCGACGAGTCATCAGCAATGGTATCCCAGAGATCCTCGACGATTTGAATGCGTTCTGAGACCGGCAACTGTTTGAAGTCATGGATGGCAGTGCTCATGTGAAGGATGGATAAACGAGGGAGGAGAGGACAGCAACTTTTATTCCCTATCTGCCGAGCGAGAGCCGCTGTGCGGTGAAGCGGGGGAGGCCGGCACGGATGATTTTTCTTTTGGTCCGCTTGATGTCGTATTCGACGCGGCGAAACTCGACGGTGGCCTGCTCTGGCCGGTAGATGACGTAGCAGGCACGGGTATCCCCGTCGCGCGGCTGGCCGACCGCGCCAACATTCACGAGAACTTTTCCACTTGGCGGCAGCGGCATGACATCTTTCCCTGTCCGCTGGGTGACCTGCCCGCCGGGCGATTCCTGCCCCCAGACCATCGGCTTGTGGGTATGGCCACAGAACGCGAGATGCGAAGATTGAGCCGAAAAATGCCTGCGCGCGTTCTCGGGTAAAATGATGTATGGCCACCCGAATGAAGTCGCCAGTGTGGCATGAGTAAAAACAGCCCCCTCGATTTCCAGATTCCGGGGTAAGGACGCTATCCAAGCCCGGTCGAACTCGGAGAGCCGGGCAGCGGCAAACACGACGCCTGCAGTGGCCGTGTCGTTGAAATCCGGTGGTGGTGCAGGCATGCAAGCCGCCTCATCGTGATTCCCCAGAAGCACTGAGCATCCGAGTTCACGAATAGCCCGCATGCAGGACTGAACGCTTGAAGCGTAGCCCACGATGTCGCCCAGGCAGACGATACGCGAAACCTCCTGCGACCGCACATCGTCAAGAACAGCCGTCAGCGCCTCGAAATTCGAGTGGATATCACTGATGACCGCGAGGGCGTTCTGCATGGACACGAATACGAGTCTGGGGGAATACCGTCAACCGGTCGAGTGTTTCGGTCGAGTGTTTCGCCGGTCACTTTGAAAAATTACCTATTCGGCCGAACTACGGGGCTTCTCTTCAAAACCCGAAGGTTGGCGGCGCACTCAATCTCAGCCCGGTCTGTGTTTCAATCGGCAATTCCTTTTGGATATTTTGGCGGATGATCCTTTCCAGAACCCTCCTCCTTACCAGAAGCTTATAGGCAATTTGCCGGTGCCTGTTCCCGAAGGATCAAGATCCAGCACAGACTTGTGTATCATGTGCTAAAGGCTGAGCGGGTGGTGAAGTTCTTGCGGTTGCGGGCTCATTACGAATAAAAAAACTCTTTCCGATATTCTGCCGGGGCGGAAGGTCAAGAAACCCGCGGACGAAGTCGTTGACGGGCCGGGCACGCACCTCGGCGGGTGTGCCCGTCTGCTGGATCACGCCTTTGTCGATCAGGACAACCCGGTCAGCCACCTCGAAGGCCTCATCCTGGTCGTGTGTGACGAAAAGCGTGGTGCGTTTGATGCGCTCGTGAAAATCACGCAGCCAGCGTCGCAAATCTTTGCGCACGCGGGCGTCGAGGGCCCCGAACGGTTCGTCGAGCAAAAGAACCTCCGGCTCGATCGCAAGGGCCCGGGCGAAGGCGACACGCTGCCGCTGCCCGCCGGAGAGCCGGGGCGGCAGCCGTTTTTCGAATCCGGCAAGCTGGACGGCCCCGAGCAGTTCGCTCACGCGGCGGCGGATATCGGCCTCGGGAGGACGCTCCCGGCGCGGAAGCACCCGGAACGGGAAGGCGATGTTCTCAAAGACGTTCAGGTGCGAGAAGAGCGCGTAGTGCTGGAAGACGAATCCCGCGCGGCGCTTGTAGGCGGAAAGGCCGGTGACATCGCGTCCGCCGAAGCGGACAGACCCGCCGTCGTCGGGAAATTCCAGTCCGGCGATAACCCTCAGGAGGGTGGTTTTTCCGGAACCGCTGGGGCCGAGGAGCGCGATGAGTTCGCCGGTTTCGATTTCCAGATTCACACCGTTGAGAGCGGGATAGCGGGAGAATGATTTTGAAATGCGGGAAATGGTGATGCTCATCGGGACGACTCGTGGAGTTGGCGTTCGGCACGCCATTCGGCATGGGTTTTCAGAAAAAGCGTGATCAGGGCCAGCAGGGCGAGAAGCGAGGCGACGGCGAACGCGGCCGCAAACTGGTATTCGTTGTAGAGGATTTCGATGTGGAGCGGCAGGGTGTTTGTCTTTCCACGAATGTGGCCCGATACCACCGAGACCGCCCCGAATTCGCCCATCGCCCGGGCGTTGCAAAGAATCACGCCGTAAAGGAGGCCCCATTTGATCTTGGGCAGCGTGACGCGCAGAAAGATCTGCCAGCCGTTCGCTCCGAGCGTCAGGGCGGCTTCCTCTTCTTGGATTCCCTGCGCTTCCATCAGCGGAATAAGCCCGCGCGCGACGAAGGGAAACGTGACAAACACTGTCGCCAACACGATGCCGGGAACCGCGAAGATAATACGGATATCGCGATCCATGAGCCAGTGCCCGAACCAGCCCTTCGCCCCGAAGACGAGCACGTAAATCAGACCGCCGATAACGGGAGAAACCCAAAGCGGCAGATCGATCAATGTGATCAGAAACCACCGGCCCTGAAATCGGAACCGCGTGAGGCTCCAAGCGGCGGCCAGCCCGAAAATCGTGTTCATCGGAACCGCGATGGCGGCGACCAGCAGGGTAAGCCAAATCGCGTGGCGCGTGTAGGGATCCCCGAATGCCCTGAAAAAAGCCGCCCCCCCCTTCGAAAAGGCCTCTTGAAACACAACGGCCAGCGGCAGGAACAGGAAGAGACTGAAAAAGACCAGCGTAAGGCCGACCAGCACGGTCTTGGCAACCGACGACTCGGCGGTTGCCGAAAGGGGAACCGGATTGTGGAGATTGATGGTGGAGACGCCGGCCATATCACGAAATTCCGAGCCGCTTGCTGTTCCATGCTTGCAGGCCGTTGCTCACAATCAGGATGGCAAACGAGGCCGCCAGCATGACGAGCCCGATCGCCGAAGCTCCCGTATAGTCGTATTGCTCAAGCTTCGTGATGATCATAAGCGGCGTGATTTCCGTTTTGAACGGGAGGTTGCCGGAAATGAAAACCACCGAGCCGTATTCTCCGACCGCCCGCCCGTAGGCCAGCGTGATGCCGGTCAGGATCGATGGCAGCAATGCCGGAAAAATAACCCGGCGGAACGTGTCCCACCGGTTCGCCCCCAGGCATGCCGCCGCCTCCTCGACCTCCACCGCAAGATCCTGGATGACCGGCTGGACGGTGCGCACCACGAACGGAAGGCCGATAAACGTGAGCGCCATAAAAATCCCGATCCGCGTGAACGCAACCTCAACTCCCAATGGCTTCAGAAGTTTTCCGATCCAGTGGTTCGGCGCATAAAGTGCCGTCAGCGCAATCCCGGCCACCGCTGTCGGCAGGGCAAACGGCAAATCCACAAGCGCATCAAGCACCCGCCTGCCGGGAAACCTGTAACGCACCAACACCCAGGCCGCGATCACACCAAAAATCCCGTTCACCAGCGCCGCAATAAAAGAAATCCCGAAACTCACCGCATAACTCGCCACAACCCGGGCGGACGTGATCGTTTCCCAAAAGTGCGACCATCCCCCGGACGCCGTTTTCAAAAAAAGCGCGGAAAACGGAATCAACACGATCAGGCTCAAATAGACGACCGAAAACCCCAGGGTCAGCCCAAGCCCGGGAAGGGCGTGCCTCCGGCATTTGGTCTGTGATCGCGGATTCATATACGACCTTTTTAGGCGATATTAATTTCCGGTCAACCTCCAATTCACGCGCAAAGAGGCCTCATGCCTGACGACAGGCCTGTCCCCCGTGATTGAATCTTCTTTTACTTCGAGAGCCAGCGGACGCCATCGGCTTCGAAGAGGCCGGCAAGCAGGCGAATCTTGCCATCGATGATCTCGGCCCGTGTGCCGAGGGGCAGGTGGCATCCGCCGCCGAGGCTGGCGAGCAGGGTGCGTTCGGCCGTCACGCAGCGGGCGGTCTCCTCGTGGTGGATGGCGGCAAGGAGGCGGAGGGTTTCGGCATCATCGGCACGACACTCGACGGCCACGGCCCCCTGGCCGGGCGCGGGAAGCATTTCCCGGATGTCGGAAATCTCAAGCCCTGCGGGAACAATGTCCGCCCCTAGTCGCTCGAGCGCGGCGCACGCCAGCACAAGGGCGTCGGTCTCCGGGTTTTCGAGCGCTTTGCGCAGGCGGGTCGGAACGTTGCCGCGAATCTCCACAACCCGGAAGTCGGGACGCAGGAGGAGAAGCTGGTTTTTCCGGCGCAGGCTCGATGTGGCGACAACCGCACCGTCGGGCAATCCGCGCCATCCGCCTTCGTGTTTGGAAGCGAGGCAGTCTCCCGGATTCGCCCGCCGGAGAACGGCGCCCAGCACAAGGCCGTCCGGCTGTTCGGTCGGCAAATCCTTGAGGCTGTGAACGGCGGCATGAACCTCGCCGCTCAGGAGGGCTTCTTCGAGCTCTTTTGTGAAGAGGCCCTTTTCGAGAGAGCCGGGAGCCGCGAGGCTCACGTCGAGCCGTCTGTCGCCGGTCGTTTTAATGATGCGTTCCCCGACCTGAAGGCCAGCGTGGGCGGCGCGCAGCCGCCGCGCGACATCGCGTGTCTGAACCAATGCGAGATCGCTCCCGCGTGTGCCGAGAAGAAGGGAATTCATGAGAAATGCTCCACGTGGGTCCGCATCCAGGAGACGAAGCTGCGGACATGCCGGTCGATCATCTGTTCGCAGCGCACGACTTCCGCCTTCCGAACCTCCAGCGACTGCCGGACAATCTGCTCGATCGAGTCGATGTCGTAGAGATAGACATTTTCCAGATCGTTCACCGCCGCCTCGACATCGCGCGGGACGGCGAGATCAATGATGAACAGCGGGCGGCCGTCCCGGTGGCGCAGAAGCGGCCCGATCTTTTCCACTGTCACGATCGGATGGGGCGCCGCTGTCGAACAGATCAGAATATCCACCTCTTCAAAGGCGGTGTGCCAATGCTCGAAATGAACCGCCAGGCCGCCGATCTCGTCGGCAAGACGCGCGGCCCGGTCAAACGTCCGGTTGGCGACGATGACCGTGCGCACGCCCCGGGAGACCAGGCTGCGCGCGGTTCGCTCGCTCGTATCGCCGGCCCCCAGAAGCATCACCTTGCGCCCGGCAAGCCCGCCAAAGATTTTTTCCGCGAGATCGACGGCGACCGATCCGACCGAGGTCGATCCGCGCGTGATTTGGGTCTCGCTGCGAACCTGTTTGGCGACATGGAACGCATTCTGAAAAAGCTTGTTGAGGTGCCGGTTGGTCGCCCCGCATTCGGTCGCGGCGGCGTAAGCCTGCTTGATCTGCCCGAGGATTTCCGTCTCGCCGATGACCATCGAGTCCAGACCGCTGACAACACGGAAAAGATGCCGCACGCTGCGGGGGGAGTCGTGCATGTAGAGCGGCGCCTCGGTTCCTCCGGTTCGCTCGGCCAGATAGGAACGAAGGCCTTCGATCGCCCGGATCGGACACACGCTCGCCGCGTAGAATTCGACGCGGTTGCAGGTCGAAACAATGACCGCCCCGGCGAGGCAGTCGATCTCGCGGATCCGCGCCAGCGCCTCGGTCAGCTCGTGCGTTGCCACGGCAAACTTTTCGCGGACATCCACGGTCGCAAGGTGGTGGTTGATCCCGGCACAGAGGATGTTCATTTTGGTGTCGAGAGGTGTTGGATGACCGGGAGGGTGCAGAGAAGAAGGACGAAGACCGCCACCGAGAGGGCCGCAGTGCGGCGGGGAGACAGGTTGTGGGTGCGCCGCAGAACGAGCATCCCGCCGTAGAGCCCCCAGATGGCCGCCGAAGTCCAGAATTTCAACGTGTTCACCGGCATGCCGTTGATAAACCCGGCGGCAAAGCCCACGGTGAGCAGTCCGAATCCAAGCCAGAGAAGGCGCGCATTGGCAACCCCCAGTTCGGTGATCGGCGGAAGGCTGAAGAGGAGCGCCCCTCCCTTCCGGTGCTTCAGTTGCCGGTTCTGAACGAGATACATCAGCCCGGCAATCCCGGCGAGGGCAAAGGCCCCGTAGGCGATCAACGAGAGCGATACATGGAGTTCAATCCAAGGATCACGGAGCACCCGTGCCGTCGCCGCCCGGTCGAGCGGGGCGAGTTGCGCGAAACCAAGAATCAACAGAACCAGCGGCGAAGTGAACGCTCCCATCAATGAGAGATGGTAGGGCGGGCCGATCAGCAGGTAGATCAGGACAATCGACCAGCTCATGAAAACCAGCACGTCGAAAAGCGAGTTGATCGGACACGAACCCTCCACATGCCCGCGCTGCGAGAGGCTGACAGACAGCAACAAAAACCCTCCCACCATCGCGACAAGGTTTGCCGACCCCGGACGGAAACGACCGGATCGCAGCACGGGAAGCGTGCAGCCAAGGCTCAATAAAAAACAAAAAGTTGCCCCGATCAGAAGATTTGAGTCCATCAATGAGGTTCACTATGCACGAAAACTGCCGGCTCTTCAATACGGGAAGCTGCCCCCAACTCCGCGCGTCAGCGCAAATCATGGAGGGATGCCGTGCATGGCATGGGCATGAACAAGCCGGAAAAACCGCGATCAATGAACGCGCAAGCGCATCTTGCCGCCGCTTCAGCCGGTTGGGGGGGCGCGACTCCACCACTCCCTCACGCGGGGAACCGGAAGGGAAGAAGAAAGATTTCATCGAGATCCACGGCATCTCCCGCCTGTGAACCGGAGCAAACACAGGCAGGAAAGCCTGTGTCACACTTCAGGGCACGGCGGGTTCACAATGATTCGGAAGGTTCAGAGCTTTGGGGCCGGTCGGATCGTCGCAGTGTATTCGGGAATAAGTTGTGCGGAACGAATGGCGGCGGGCTGTTCCGGGTTTTCCACGGCTTTGTAAGTGATGCCGTCGAACAACATATTCTTCGTGTCCCCCTTCCAAGGAATGACCCGCAGGAAGAGCCCTTTGCTTTCCAGATCGGCTTTCCAGCGCTTCAATCCGAGCTCCCAGGGAACGCCGTGGTTGTAGTTGTCCGCAACCAGCGTGCCATCAATGAACGCCCAGCCCCGGTCGCCCGCATAATCCACCCGCAGGAAAACATCGTTCGACTTTTCGAATTCATCTTTCGCCACCTTCACAACAATCTTCGCGTCGCCAATTTTTTGAACCCCGCCTTTGATCTCTCGTTTCGGCAGCGTCAAATCATACCGTGAAAAAACCCCGTCCGGAGTGCCAGAAAGGGGGCCGGTTGGCCCGGCCAGACTTCCCGAAGGCTTGGGAAATACGGAGAAGCCGAGCTTTTCTTTTCCGAGGGCGGAAACGCGCAACGTCTCCTCAGTGCATACGAGATCGTCTTCGGAAAAGACGAGGCGCTGCGCCCCCCAGAGATCTTGTGCCTTGAGGCAGTGCTCAGCCTGGTGCCGGGTCAGCACAAGGACGGAAAACGGCGCGCCTTGCGCGGGCGTCACTTCAAATTTTGCACCGAGTCCGGGCTCGGCCACCGCGACCTTCGTGATGTTGCCTGCGGTGGTCGCCGCGAGCCCCCGCACCTGTTTCACGCTGGCGGAATCAAATGCGAATTCGGCGGCCATCCCGATCGGCGCAAAAAACACATGCGTCAGGTGCCCGTGGTCATCGACTTTCGCCATCAGTTGTGCCGTGGCATATTTCAGCCGAGCGCCAGCCAGCGGAAGGTTAAACGGCAGTGCCGCCATGACACCGGATTTCAGGGTCAGCCCGGCGGGATCGCCGGGGATTACCAGCGTCTCCTTGGGCAGTTTGATTTCGACGCGCACGCCCGTGCGATCAGGCAGGGCAAGCTTGTCCTGATAATTGTTCAGGAACAAAAAACCGCCATCGCCATTGGTGCGCGCCATGTACCGGAGATCCTTGGCGTTCTCCGGTCCGACCGTTTTCGCCGGCCAGACAGGCACCATCGGCACGAGCAAATCCGGGAATTCGCGGAGGAACTGCTGGAACGGACGGATCTGAAAATATGCGGGCTTGAGTCGCCCAAATTCTCCGATCGGGGCCTGAAAATCATAAGACATCGTGGCGAAAGCCGGCGCGGTATTCAAATAGCCGTGCCTGCCCAACGGGTTAATCCCGCCGTGATACATGTAGATGCCCGTGATACTCCCTCCGGCAGCAACACGGGTGAACAGCGAAACCTCGACGCTTTCCGGGGGAACGATCGGACGCCAATTGGCCTGGGGAGGAGTGCCTCCTCCCAGCTCACAAAACGCCAGAGGGTATAGGCTTTTTTCCGGCGTGTTTTTTCCATAATCGGGAAAAGCTGATGACCACGTCGGTTTGCTTTTTCCCAAATAGGGATAGCAGCCGTAGGTCGGGAGCAATTCGCCGACCGGAACGGGCGCGCCGCCCCAAGCCGTGCAGGTATAAAGCGGAGCGACAAGCCCGGCCTGCTTCGCAATCTCCTTGAGCTTCAGCAAATGGCCTTCGCCGTCGCTTCCCTTGTTGCCGCCGCCTGCGCCGGGATACGGAAACTCCCAGTAGGGTGACGCGTGAGCGTATTCGTTTTCCAGTTGGATGGCGACGACCGGCCCCCCGTCTTGAAACATGAGTCCCTTGAGCTGCTGGCCGATCTCGCGGAACAGCCTTCCGACGTAAAACAAATATCCCGGATCGTTGCTGCGTTCGTTCACCGGCTCGCCGAACAACCATTGAGGCAGTCCGCCCGCAAGCGATTCGGCATTGCAGAACGGCCCGGGCCTCAGCCACACATACATTCCGTGCTTGGCACAAAGCTCGACAAACCTGCGGATGTCCCGGTTGCCCGTGAAATCAAACTGCCCGGGATCCGGCTCGATCGCATTCCACAAGATATAGAAGGACACGGTATTTAATCCGCCCGCCTTCATCTTCAAGATCGATTCCTCCCACGCCGCAGGGTCGGTGCGCGTCGGGTGCATTTCTCCGGCAACAAGGATCAGCGGCTTGCCGTTCAATTCCACACTCTGGCTTGTCACAGAAACCCGCTCGCCATGTGGGTTCGTCCCTCCCCACGTGTTCTGTCCAACTGGCAGGATCGCACGCGGGTGAGTGAGATCGAGGGTGACGGAATTGCTTGCTTGCGCCGGCCCCTCGGCATGGCCGAATGAGGAAAAATGAGCCGCTGACAGCAAAAGAACAAAGACCGCTTTCTGAAGTTTCATTGTTGGGTTTTCAATTTTTGGATGGCTTGCCAGAATGACAGTTTGGGAGGTTCGGGCAAGAATTTCGCGCGAAGAATCATATTCATCCTGGAAATCCGCGCGTGCAGCGGGATTCTTCCACAGAGTATTGCCCGGACAAAAGGCCGACGGGCCGACAGCACGAGTCGATCCTTGAGTTTGGCCCGACTCACCAATTGCGAATCTTCATCATCCCGATCTCGTTCCAATGGCCGGCCTTCGAAGCCGTAATCATGCCTTCCCGGCGGATATCCCGCGACGAAGAACCTGCGCCGATCTTGAAATCCCCGGATTCCAGTTCCCACCGGTGGGAAATCGTATTCCAAAAAGCAAAGGCCGGGGGATCCAATATTAGGTTAACAGTCTTTATCCCTCGCCACAGGCGGGCAAAATCTTGGATATATGGCTGAATGGAAACCGATTGAAACCTTAACTTTTCCATTATTTCTATCAGACCTTTAAGAATTCGATTCTTTTTGCCTTGTCATTTATATTTCTTTCAGTTGCTTATTTCAAATTCACCCTGCGCCGATGGCGCATCAATAAATGAAAAGACTATCAATCAAACGGGCGATTGCCCTTTTTGCCGTACAAACCATTGGAATATCTTTGCCGGGCCCGACTGTTTTTGCCGGAGATTCGCGGGATCGAGCGGGCCTGCCGAATGCGAGCACAGGCATGCACGAACTGGATCTGAGCACCCTTCGCACGACCGACCTCGCACCGAAACCCAACTGGGGCGGCGTCAATCCGGCGGGCGAACGAATCGCCGTCAACCAGCAATACATCGAACGCGGCGGCAAACCGTGGATCATGGTCGCCGGCGAAATGCACCCGTCGCGCTTTCCGGCTGCCGGATGGGAAGAGCAAATCCTAAAAATGAAGGCAGGCGGGCTGAACACGATTTCGGTGTACACCTTCTGGAACCATCACGAGCAGGATGAGGGAGTTTTCACTTGGACAGGCGACTGCGACATTCGTCGCTTCGTCCAATTGTGCGGGAAACACGGCATGAGCGTGTTCCTGCGGGTGGGACCCTATTGCAATGGCGAGTGCGTCAATGGCGGCCTGCCTCAGTTTCTTAAAGACAAGGATATTAAGTTCCGGACAAACGATCCGGTCTACCTGGATTATGTTCGCAAGCTTTACCAGGAGATTGGAGGTCAGATGAAAGGGCTTATGTTCAAGGACGGCGGGCCCATCGTGGCAATTCAGGTGGAAAACGAGTTCGAGGTGGCGCCGACTTCATGGGGATTTGCGGGCTCGGGAGGGCAGGAGCACATGCTCAACCTGAAACGCCTGGCAAAGGAGGCGGGGCTGGTGGCGCCGGCCTACGTCTGCACAGCGTGGGGCAAAGCACCCGTTCCGCCGGAGGAATTCATCCCCGGTCAGGGCGGTTATCCGTTCATGGGAAAAGGTGCCCCCAGCGCCTATTACACTTTTAGCGATGCGGCAGCCCGGAAGTCCTCTACCTACGACCCGAAGCGATACCCGGTTGCGAGCATCGAGATCGGCCCCGGAATGATCAACGTCGGACAATGGCGTCCGGTTGCGCCGCCGGAAAGCATCGAAGCCCTTGCGTCAATCTATGCGGCAAACGGCAGCAACTTGCAGGGATACTACATGTATCAGGCAGGCACGCAGTTTGTCGGCAAACACGGATCGACCAGTAGCCTCGGAACGCTCAGCTACGACTTTCACTGCCCTCTGCGCGAATTCGGACAAACCTGCGCGACCTACGATTTCATGAAGCCGTTGAACTTTTTCCAGTCTGATTTCGGAGATCTTCTCGCGCCCATGGTGACAGCGATTCCGGCTAATCCTGTTCGCAGTTCCCGCAATGTCGATGGATTGCGCTACGCGGTTCGCGCCAAGGGCGAGAGCGGATTCCTGTTCTTGAACAACTATCAGGACCGCTTGCAACTTCCAGACCGGCACGGCCTTCAGTTCGAGCTCAAGTTTGCCGGCTCAACCCTGCGCATTCCCGACCAGGGCGGCATCGACCTCAAACACAACCAGAGCGCCATCCTGCCCTTCAACCTGGATCTCGATGGGGCGTTGCTCAAATATGCAATAGCGCAGCTCTACACCCGCACACGGACCGACGACGGACGCAATGTCTGTGTCTTCTTCGTGCCGGAAGGAATGCCCGGAAGTTTTGTATTCGACGACAAAACGATCGAGAGTGTAAGCGCGGGAACCAACAAGGTTTCAAAAACGGACGGCCGGACAACCGTGTCGGTAAAGCCAGGTACCGGCTGCCTCTTTGGGGTAAAATCCAAATCGGGACACGAGGTGGAGATTCTCACCCTCACCCGCCAACAGGCGTTGCACCTCACCCGGCAGGACATCTTTGGCGCCCGGAGGCTCGTGATTTCTGATGGCGACACAGTTTCCGCTGAGGGCAAGTTACGCGTGTCGCAAATCGGCAGCGCGAACCTTAGCTTCGCCATATTTCCCCCACCGAAAGAAAAGATCGTTGCCGACGTTGGCAAACTGGCGGAATCCGATGACGGCGTTTTCCGTCGCTACACGATCCGGCTTCCCGAGGTGAAATCCACAATCGAATTCGAAGGGATCGGCAGCCCGGAAGTGAAAATAAAAGCGACAGCGGCGGCACTCGACGGCGTAAGCAACGTCTTTTTACGTGTCCGTTACTTCGGCGACAGCGCCAAGATGGAGACCAAAGGCGAGATCCTTTGCGACAACCTGTTCGATCGTACGCCGTGGGAGATCGGCCTAAAACGCTTTCGCGAGAAGCTGACAGGAGATCCGTTCGTGCTGACAGTCACCCCGCCGAAGCCGATCGCAGAGATCGTTGACAATATGGAAATCAATTCCGAGGCCGCAAAAACCGCCAAGGCCACAGGAGATTTGCAGGTCGGAAAATATGAGGCCGCTGCGACCTCGTCGCCTCAGATAACGGAAAAAGAAAAAGTCACCTCCGTGGAAGTCCTTCCCGAATACGCCGTCTGGCTTCACGCAGGTGAGAATACGCGCCCGTCAAATTAGACCGCATAAATCGCAATGCTCATCAATCGGGTCATCGGCCCGAGGCGGGATGTTCCTGAGCAGATTACTCAATTTTACCAATTGCGAAGCTTCATCATCTCCGGCTCGTTCCAAAATCCGGCGTTCGAAGCCGTAATCTTGCCTTCCAGGCGGATATCCCGCGACGAAGAGCCAGCTTCGACCTTGAAATCTCCGGCCTCCAACTCCCAACGGTTCGAACCGGTATTCCAAAAGACAAAGGCCGAAGGATCCAGCGTCAGGTTGACAGTCTTCTTTTCGCCGGCTTTGAGCTCAACCCGCTGAAAAGCTTTCAACTCGCGGAGCGGTCGTGCCACGCTGCACTTCTCGTCGTGGACATAAATCTGCACAACTTCCGCCCCTTCTCTCTTCCCGGAGTTTTCAAGATCGACCATCACATTCACCGGCTCACCGGCTTTGAAGTTAGTCTTGTCAAAACGGAGGTTCGAATAGTTGAACGTTGTATAGGACAGCCCATGTCCAAATGGGAAGAGAGGCGCGATCTTTTCCTGATCGAACCATCGGTAGCCGATAAAGATCCCTTCGGCATGGATGCACTTCACATTGCGATCTTCCTTCTGGCGCGCCGCAGCCGCTGGGGAGTCGGCAAGCTTGACAGGAAAGGTGATCGGAAGGTGGCCGGAGGGATTGAACGCGCCGGTCAGCACTGCGGCAACCGCATTTCCGTTTTCCTGCCCCGCATACCACGGCAGCACGACCGCGGGCACGTTATCAATGAACGCGCTCATCTCCAGAGGCGAACCGGTGTACACCAGCACGATCGTCTTAGGATTAGCCTTCGCGACCGCATTGATGAGGCGCTCTTGACTCGGAGTCATTTTCATGTGGTCGCGATCCCTGCCCTCGGTATCGAAGTCATGGTTCTGTCCGACACAAACAATGGCGACATCTGCCTTGCGGGCGGCCATCACGGAATCCTTGAATGCCGCATCCTGTGCCGCATCCGCGTTGGGCGGCGCCCATGCGAGCTTGATGATCGCATCCTTTCCGCTGCCCGGCTCCTTATCGAAAAGCAGCCTGATCTTATGCGGTTCGCCAGCTTTGAACTGGCGGGAGGCAACAAGCTCGAATGCATGAGGTTTCTTCCCGCTGTCCAAAATATACTGGGAATCCAAGCTGAGGAGCGCGCGCCCCTTGCCGCTGACCTGCAACTGATAGACCCCGTCTGCAGGCGGGACAAGAATCCCAGACCATATCGCCTTGAAGTTATCGGGAGACACCTTTTCTTGATCGGGCGAAGCCATTTCAAAGTTGAAATCCACCGTCTCGACGATTTTCTGGGAGCGCCCCTTCTTGGCGGGATCGGCAGGAGACTGTCCTTGGTAAGAGGCATTGAGACCATGCGGGGATTGGAGATCATCGCCCGCGCGGAGCGCATCGGAAGGAATCGGCACGAACAAACCCGTCTGGCTGAAGGGCACACAATCCACCTTCTCCGCTCCAAGCACCTTGCTGAGCCCCTCGAAAGCGGTGATCTCATAAGAGGGAGTCGTCGTGGAGCTGCCGCCTCCCCAGAACTTCTCTTTCGCCTTGGGGCCTAAGAGAGCGACCTTCTTGATTTTAGTGGGATCGAGCGGAAGAAGGCCCCCTTCGTTTTTTAACAGGACAATCGACTCGTCGGCCACACGGCGAGCCAGATTGCAATGTTCCTCATTGGGCCCCACCCCCGGAAGGACAGGCGGAGCACCATCGATTTTGCCAACCTTCCAGACCGCGCGAAGAACGCGACGGACCTTGTCGTCAAAAACCTTCTCGGGAATCTGCCCGGTCTTCACCGCAGCCACCAGCTTTGCGGATTCAAAGGGCCCTGGCTTGCCTGGCATCGAAAGATCAAGGCCGGCATTGGCATCACGAACGGTGTCCTCCGCCCCGCCCCAATCGGTCAGAACCATGCCGTCGAAACCCAACTCGTTCTTGAGAATGCCGAGAGTGGGAGCCGATCCGCAGTTGGGAATGCCGTTGATCACATTGGCTCCCGTCATCACGGCCCGCACACCGGCAGCGACCGCGCCACGGAACCCGGAGAGATAGGTCTCGCGCATCGCGCGCTCATCGACAACGGAATCAACAGATCCCCGATGGTTCTCCTGGCTGTTTGCGATGAAATGTTTCACGCAGGCGTTGATCCCGGCATCTTGAGCTCCCTTCGTGAAGCAGTAGGCGAGCCTGTCATTGAGGCACGGGTCTTCGGTATAGTATTCAAAAGTTCTGCCGCAGAGAGGATCCCTCTGAATGTTGACCGATGGCGCCAGCAGCACGCCGGTTTTTTTGGCGATGTGTTCCTTGGCGATGACCTCGGCAACCTTCAGAATCAACTCCGGATCAAACGTGGCAGCTTGGGCGATCGGGATCGGAAAGGATGTTCCCCCACGATCCGTTTGTCCACGGGGTCCGTTATACATCGCCACCGCCCGGATGCCGAACCGATCAATCTCGGCCGAACAGCGATTGCGAGAACCTTTCCCTTCCGTGTCGCCGAGTGCCATCTTGGTCTTTTCCTCCAGGGTCATCGAGGAAATGATCTGATCGATTTTGGCTTCGGCGGCCGGATCAGTGGCCGCGTGAATCGGGCTGACAGCGATCGCAAAAAGTGAGACGGCGGATAGGAAGGCGTTCAGGGATGTCGTGTTCATTTCGATGTGCTCAGATAAGCGGGATATTCGTAGGGAGCGTTGCTAATATCATCCGTATAGGCCCCGAACAGGTGGAGCGCGCCATAGCTCCAGTTGGCACCCTTGACATCAGGGAAATTCGGCCGGTCCATCATGAGAGCCATATATCGGAAGGGAAATCCTGGCGGCAGCGGGAAGACGTTCGGCCAGCCGCGCCCCGGCCCATTCGGCCAGTGAGCAGGAAGATCGATTTTCATCTCGCCGAGCGGCTTCAGGTCGGGATACGAGTAGATCAGCATCGGGCCGGCACTGTTCCCGCTGAAGACATACCGCTTGTCGCCCATTTTCTGGATGAGCACCCCGGTCGAATCTTCAATCGTGGGCCCGGCTATTCTGGTAAATGGCCCGTCCCACTTGTCCGCCTCGAAAACCTCGGTGCGAATCCCTTTGTTGGCAAATCCGCAAGCCACAAGCCTCCATTTTCTGGCCTCGGCGTCGAAGATGAGGCAGGGATCTTCGTGCATGCCATCGATGTCGGCCAGCTGCCGCGCATTGCCCATCACCGAGAATCCTCGGCGCGGATCGTGCGCCGAACGCGCCACAACGAGTCCGCTTTTGCTACGACCCTCGTGCCCGGCGACTCCGCCAAAATCACACGCGATCGCTTGCCATTCCTTTGCATCGTCATCATAAGTAATATGCGATGAATAGTCGTTTCTCAGCAATCCGTCGCCGTGATCATAAACGATCACGCCTTCAAACTTAATGTCGAAAACCGAAGGATCCAGGCTCATCACACCCTGCGCCGATTGGTCAATCCCAAGCCCGCGTGCGCTGAACGTGAACCACAGGCGGTTATTGTCCCAGTACGGCGCGCCGTCCTTGTGCGTGATCATCCGGATATCCGCCTGCCCGACGCCCGCCGACAAGTATGAGCGCGCCCCGCCCAGCGTGACATTGCCTCCCGGCGCAACCTGCGATCCGACGTTGAACGTGCATCCGCTTGCAAACTTGCGATCACGAAAATCGGCAAAGCCTCGGAAGTCCTCCTTGCTCCGAGTGTGGCCGATGTATTTCGTCGCGCCATCTTTCGTGACGAACACGGCGGCATAGATTCCCGAAAGCTGAGCACGCAGCAGGTACGGAGGTTCTATCGGCTTTGCCGAAAAAACCTGTTCCCGCTCCGTCTTTCCATCTTTAGAAAGCCTCAGCAAAACACCTTTGGTGCCGGATACAACCTGTACTCTTTTGCCAAGCCCAAGCGTCGCCAGATCGATTGAGACTTCAGCCTCCCCTTGGATCGAGCGGACATCAACCTCGTATGTGGCATAAGGATTCACTCCGCCGACATAGAGGGAGGTGTCGCCCTCACCCATCACCAGAGTGCCATTGGCCATCACCACCTTTGCCGTCTTGTCCGGCGTCGCCGCAGCCCCGGATGCAAATGCCGGATGCATCGAAGCCTGCGCAACGATCTCCGAGGGGACAAGCTCGCTGAGCGGGATATTGTTGCTGAAGATGAACCGGCGGACCGCTTGGCGATGGAATGGCAACGTAACCGGGTCTGGTTGGACCGCCACGCCGTTATCGGCTCCGGGCGATGGTTCGGCTGCATTTCCGGTTGCAAGGCCGTACAGCGCAACAGCACCGATACAGGACCAACGAACAGCCGGGCGAAGCAACGCGGAACTCAGGAATGATTTTTTGGAAATGAGCTTTCCAAGATGGATTGAATGGTAGGGAGAGGATTTTGCGGGGGGCATTGGCTTTCATTGTTGATAAGCGGATTCCTCTTGAATGTCCACAAGGAACCGTTCACTGCGCACGCCCGGCATAGAATTCCATAATCCAAAGAGCAAGCCCCGTGACCGTGTTAGCCGGGGAGCCATCGGGATTGCGTTCCGGGACCATATGGAGCTGTGAGTTTTTGGAGTAATCCTCTATGCCCCAGGCCGAAGGAAGGGCGTTGCGCTTCTTGAGATCACGGACGACCTCTCGCGCGTTGGCGATGTTCTGCGCGGCATCGAGATGCGAACCGAACAGGTAGATACTCAAGCCTCCATGGCTCCGGGCATACTGGATAGAATCGACAATGGACCTGCGGTACAGCTCGTTGGCGGCCTGCTGCTTTTCATTTATGCCGGTACGGACGTAGAACTCCGCCGGCGCGTCAAAGCAGTAGCCACGGAAGACCGAGAGGTCCCGAAGATAATCCCAATGAACGTTCGTCCAGCCCCCCGGAGCACGGTAAAGCACGTGTGGCGCGGGACCAAACAACGGGATGCCCCCTTGGGCGGCGACGGTCTTTGCGCGGGCAAACCACTCGGGCGAGGGAGGAGTCTCAACCCCGGACTCGTTCAATGCCTTTAATGTGGAACTCGAGGTGATGCCATTGAAGTAAAAGTAGAGACCATCCTGAAAATGATAAGTTTCGCGCATCGACTTGAGCCGAGTGATGACATCCTCTTCCGTAGGCAGCCTATTACGCTCGAGGATGGCCCGACGCAGTCCGAAGAGCGGCGCAATCTCCTTAAAGATTGGCTCGCTTCCCTTGGCTAGGTTCAACGGATGGAGGAACAATCCCACGCGTGGCGCCACGGTAGACCATGCGCTACGATCTTTGAGCTCCGCCAGGCGGTCGGGAAATGCGGTCCCAATGAAAATGATTGGGGGAGAGGGCTCGGCAGCAAATACTCCTGCGTTGCTGCACAGCGCAACCGCGCCCACACAGAACTTACCAATAGCAGGGCGGATCGATGATAATTTCCTAAGAATTCCCAGGGAAAACAGGATGATGTTTGTCACTGTTGGGAAACCACTTCTCAAGAATACACCAGCGAAAGCGAAAAGCCGCCGGAGTTGTGAGTGAGCATATGCAGATTTTGTCGCCACGGCAGTCCCTTGCCGTGTTCGTAAAAACCCGCACGCAGCGCGCTGTCTTGTTCCTGAAAAAAATGGACTTTTCGGATAGACGTTTCGGAGTGCTGCTGTACGGATTTCGTTGTCGGCACGATGGTTGTTAATTCTTTTTTTCTGGATGGAGAAAATGACGCACCCGCATGACGCCGATTTCGTAATCGTGGAACCCGCCGTAATAGAACAGCGTGTCGCTCTTCTCATCGTAGCAGTAAGCGGTCCCGAAGTTCGGCCCCTGATACCAGACGCCTTCGCGGGAAACCGGTGCATCCGGGAGAATGCCCAGCTTCAGGATCTTCCACGGCTCCTTCCCATCGGCAATAGCACTCACGTTGCTCGGCTCCGAGGCTCCGGTGTAGCCGTCGTGCGTGCAGGCGCAGACTGCCAGCAACAGATTTCCATCAGGAAGAACAAATGCCGAGCCAACCGCGTTGCCTTTTTCGCCCCAGAAGGTGTCCGACGGTTGAATGATCGGAGTCGGATCGACCTGAACCCAATCCGTCAGCGTGTTGGAAAGGAGGATGACCGTGCGCGGAGCAGGCTTGAGAACCCAGTTTTCGGTATAGCCAATAAAGCGATACTCTTTGCCATTATAGCTCACCGGCTTCATTTGCGGAAACCGCTTGGTGTCGATGATCTCCTGGATTCGCGAGTTCCCGAAGATGTCTCCCACCTTCAGCGCCGACTTCTTCCATTCTGAAAACTTACTCTCCTCGCTGGATGTCCACCAGGGGGCGTTTGCCCCACCGCCGGTGATGTAGTTGAGACCATCGCCAAACGGATCGATCACAATATTCATGTCGCCGCCGCACATGATCGCCTGGTCATTGACTCGAGTCCATTCAACGCCATCAGGAGATGAAGCGAGACCGTGGTAGCTGTCCGCTCCAAACTTGCGCCAAATCATATACATTGTCCCGTCCTTGCCCTTCCAGATCGCAGGATTGCAGACGTCGCTGGAGAGCACCGGCTTCTTTTTCCACTCCCACTTGTAGTTCCAGCCGTCGAGGGTCGGATCAAATTTGACCGCACCAAAGTGAGCGGTTCCGCCGGATGAGATGAGCATCGGACGCCTGGCGGCAGGAAGATCGATCACCGTCCGGAAGCTCGTGATGTTGGCCCCCTTGTCGTCAGAGAGAAAAGCGATCAATGCGTTTGAATACGGAGACCAGTCGAGCTGGAGCCGATATTTTACTCCGGCTTTCAGCGTGAAGGTCTCAGGAGGATAGTTCTTATTGGTCGGCTTGGGGTATGAAGAAATGATGACGTCGGGGCCGTCGAGAAGCTTGCGGTGGGCTTCCAACAAGTTTTTTGCAACATTCAGCACGACATAAACAGATTGTTTGCCATCTTTGGATGCAAAGCCGATTCCCGGGCGCGAATCGTTGGAGTCTGCGACGAGATCCGCAGACAAGGCGGCCTCCGCCATCGTTCGCCACTCTCCGCCCGTGTCGGTTTTATTAATGTAAACATTGGGAGTATAGGCAAAGCTCGGACCGGAACCGGTCGCCACGGCGGAATGGCTCTTGGTATCTGCAGTGATGCCAGTTGAGATCCAATGTTTGAGGCCATCAGTGAAATCATCGGAAAACCCCGTCTCGGGGATACCCCAGGCTTTCGCTGCCTGCGGCTCATCGTCCACAACGTCCAGCCGGCCGGACAAATCCACCAGCTGGCTGGGATCTACCTGGGATTTGAGAAAGACAAAACTATTCACGTTGACTAATGCCGACTGCCCAACGCCAACAAAGACCAGATAGACGTCGCGCACACCGGCGAGCGAATTATCTACTTTGCAGACGGAGTCTTGATACGACTCCCATCCGCCCGTGCCCGTAAAAGCACAGACCCCCATCAGCGGTCCCGTCAGGCTATCCAGGTGGATCTCGATCTTGCCGCGCTTGGGCGTGGAGAGGCGGACTTTGAACGCCGCCACGCCGCTATCGAAATCGAACTGTTTGTAAGCCACATAATCGCCATTCCGGATCGAAGCGAGATTCGATCCCCCTGCCGGGCACGGCTCCACTTTAACCCCGGCAGACTTGTCTGAAAATGATTCTGCCGGCACGGTATTAAGCGGGTTATTTGCGGCCTCAAGCAAAGGACTTGCCGCAGCGACCAGCAGGCCGCACAGCATGAGATTTCGGATATGTGATTTCAGGGGAATTGCAGGTTTCATTTTGTTTTCTGTTGGATTTCGTTTTTTGAGATTCTGTCCTGTGAAGGTCTTATCATGCAAGTAAGATCTATTGGATCCACGTGAACAGGTGGTTTCCAGAGATGACCATTCCCTCGGGATGGCCATTGACGGGGGCTGTTCCAAACGGCTTTCCCTGGAGTGTGGCATCTTTGGCCGAAGCAGGCAGAACCACGCGGGCGTTGCTGTTTGGAGGAATGACAAGCCGCATCGTGATGCGGCCATCCTTCTGTTCCCAGCGATTGGATACCGTGCCATAGGGCGACTCGAAACTCCCGGATACCCAGGTGAGACTCGGGATGATCGTAGGCTCAACCCGCACGGTTTTAAACCCCGGAGAGTCCGCGCGCAAACCGACCAGCCACCCCATCAGCCACTCGCCGCAGCCGCCGAATGTATAATGGTTGAACGAATTCATGTATGGATCCTGCCATTTTCCATCAGCCGACTTGCCGTCCCAATGCTCCCAGATGGTTGTCGCGCCGAGCGTTACCATATTTCCCCAACCAGGGTATTCTTCGCTAAGGATAGTCTTTCCCGCATCCTGAACCAAACCGACGCTGCACAGTCCCTGCAGGAGATTCCCCGTGCCAAGAAAGCCAGTCCTGACTCCAAATTTATCGGCATTCATACGTTTTTGAAACTTCTCTCGAATGAGCTGCTCCTGTGCAGGTTCATAAAGGTGGTAGCGGGAAACGAGGGCATAGCCGGTTTGAGTATTTCCCTGCACCGTTCCATCAGGTGCGATATGCTTGCTGATAATTGCGCCACGGTAGCGCGCCGCCAGATCGGTGAAGGTGCGCACATCCTCGTCGTGTTTCGTGATGCGCGCAAAATCGGCCATCATGAGGCTAAGATTGTATCCATAAAAGCGGCCAATAAACGGAGTTGGCGTTCCGAATTGCAAGGCACACCAATCGCCGATGATGAGCTCAGCAAGGCCCCCTTCCTTCTTCCCCTTGCCGGCATCGACATCGTCGGCATACTTCTGCCACAGGGTCATGTACTTCCGCAACGCATCGTAGTTGTCGGCGATCGGCTTGGCATCGCCGTAATGCTGCCAGATCACCCAGGGAGCGATCATCATAGCAGCCGTCCAGTCGAGTTGCGAGTTGCCCTTTCCTGGTGCGGAGCGGGGGCAGCCGTTGCTGATGTTTCCGTTATCTCCCTGGCTATCGACGCAGTCGAGGAACCATTTGGTGAAGAAGCTTGCCCCATTCTGGTTGTAGGCCGATGAGCGCATGAAGAAATGGGCATCACCCACCCATCCATAACGTTCGTCGCGCTGCGGGCAGTCGGTCATGGTCTCGAAGTAGTTCGATCTCTGGCTCCATGTAACGTTCTTGTACAGTCGATCAAGCATCGGCGAGGAGGAGGCAAACTTACTGTTAATCGGACCTCCCGAGTGGGCATAAATCCCAGTGACAGTCTCGTTGGTGGGCTTTTGCGTGAGCCCTAAGATCTGAACATAGCGGAATCCATGGCAGGTGAAGCGCGGCTCCCAAGTCTCAGCTCCCCCGCCCTTGCAAATATAGCGATCCGCCGGGTTGATGCCGCGCAGGTTATCCGTGTAGATCGTCCCGTTGGATTTCAAGTCTTCTGCAAACCGGAGGTAGATCGACTGGCCGGCGCGACCGGAAACATTCAATCGGACCCAGCCGGAAAAGTTTTGACCGAAATCGACGACATAGACTCCCGGCTTCGGCTCGGTGATGGCTTGGGGAGCGAGTTCCCCCTGCGGCCGGACAGGCTCAGTCGGATGGGCGCGCTGGATCGCCCGCGCTATGCTGCCCGTTTCCCCACCGTAAGCGGCCCTTTTAATATCCGATGGCTTCAGCCCAGTTGGCGGCGTCCAGGTCCGGGGTGCCCCGATCCAGAACGTCTTGTCGGCACCGTCGATCCGGCACTCCACCGACAAGCCCTTTTTTGTCGCCGCGATGTTTCGGTAGGGATCATGATCCGCCAGCGAATTGTTTGCGACCACCGGTTTGCCCTGGGCAAGAAGATCCCGCACGCGGGTGGTGACGTCCACCCGCACGGTCTCCGCATAATCCGCACTGCGAGATAGGACGTTCACAGCACTCCAGCCCTGGTCGTCAAATCCGGGCTTGTCCCAACCCGGAAGCTCACGGCGTGCATCATAAATCTCTCCTTGCATGATATCCGACTGAAGCGTCGGCCCAAACGAGGCCTTCCACGTCGGATCAGTGCGGAAGGACTCACGGCTTCCATCCGTATATTCGACTTCCAACTGTCCGGAAAAGCGAAGCTTCTCACCGAATCCCTCACGCCCGAACCAGAGCAAGTTTCCCCGAAACCAGCCGTCGGCCAGTACGGCACCGATGGCGTTGCGTCCAGGCTTTAACGAATCTGTCACATCAGTGCTCACATAGCTGGTGTGCATATCAAACTGCGTCCACCCAGGTTGAAAGCCGGACGGAGTGAGGCGGCGACCATTAACATAAAGGTCATAGAGCCCTTGAGCTGTGCCATGGAAGACGGCAAAGCGCACCGGCTTGCTCATAAGGATTTCCTTGCGCAAATAGACCGGCGGCGGAAGGAAGACGCGATCTCCGAACGTGGGCGTGAAGAGCGTGGGCTTGCCTCGTCCTGTCGTATTCGGCTCGCCGGGTTTGCCGAGAACCTTCACTGGCCCCCACCCCTCACCTGATTGAGCATTGCTGCTCCAGAGATCGACCGGCTTGTCGGTGGATTCCCAGGTCTCGTCGGTGAAGAGCTTTTCGACCGCTCCGCTGGCCATCTCAATACGCAGCGAGGAGATGAGGCCAACATGCGTGGCCGGGTCACATTGGTAAACCCGGAATGCGATTTGGTTTTGCCCAGGGTGGATCCAAGGCGTGATGTCGAGATAGCTGGGCACGCTGTCAAAGCGACCGCCTTGGAAGACTTCGACGCCGTTGACGAAGAGCTGCGCGGCAAAGTTTGCCTCCATCCCCATCATCACTCGGGCCGTATCTTTGGGCAGCATAACCGTCTTGCGGTAGAAGGCGGCACCAGCCTTTCCCGCCTCTGTCCCGGGATGACAAATCCATTTGGCGTTTCCGATGTCGAACCAGTCGATCCCCTGCGGGGTGCCCTTGAACTGCTGATCAAGCCCGATCCAATCGGCTTGCAGCTCTTTCTCTGCGTCCATCAGGCCGGTAACCCAGCGTGCAGGCGTGCTCCATGGCGAGATCGCGCCGTTCCCATCCTTGACCCGCACCCTCCAGAAATACGGCATACTCGATTGAAGCGGACTCCCAGCGTAAGCGACGAGATAGCTCTGATCGCTCACGACCCAGCCAGAATCCCAAGCGTAGGCTTTCCCGGCCCCTTCCAAGCTGGCAGCAGAGCTAGCGATCTGGATCTGATAGGCCGTCTGTCGAAGGCCGTTTCCGGCGCCGTGCAGCTGCCAGGAGAAACGCGGATTCCTCGCATCGATACCGACTGGGGAGACTCGGTGTTCGACCTGCAAATCTCCAATGGAAAGTTTTGCATCAGGCTGCGGTTTGGAGGTTTCCGCTGCGTGGGCATTCATCAGCCCGATGATTGTCCATACGGTCGTGAGAGTTTTCAGATTTATCATTGGTAAGTTCTCAGTTAATATTTTCCGGATTTAACCGCCTCAAGCGTCACAGCGGCGCTGTCATAGCGGCGTGAAAAGACGAGTGGCACGCCGGATTTCATCCAGGCCTCTCCGGATTGAACCATCGGGGTGGCTGGATCAAGGCGAGGGTGGTCGTCCCCGGGAGGGAGGTTGATTTCGGACGCTTGATAAGTGCGGGTCGGATCCAGGCCCGATATGGGGCTGGATATGGCGAGCGGCTGGTCGATGGCTCCGGTTTGATAGGCGAGGACGACCGCGCGGCTCTGGTCGGCAGAGACGTAATTGACCGATGGTGTCGTGGATCTGGCCGGGTTTGCATGGCGGTATTGATCCCCCATCTGGATGATCGGACGAATGGATTTGTAGGTTGCGATGCCAACTCTGGATGCCGCCAGGAAGTCAGCCTCTGCTTTGCGCGGATCGATCTCCATGCCGAGTTGTCCCATCATGGCGACATCGAAGCGATATTTAGGAGCGAAGGTTTTGCCTCCGGCATGAGTGACATGGCAGGTCGCGGCGAGCGCAGGGAGGACGGTGCCATAGTTCCAGATCGCGCCGAGGCGGTATCCCGGGTCGGTATTGTCGCTGGGCCAGAAGGTGTGGCTGAATTTCATTGCACCGAGATCGGAGCGGCCGCCGCCCGCAGCGCAGGCTTGGAAGTCGATGCACGGGTGGGCCGCCACCAGCTTGGAAAGGACTGCATAATAGCCCGCAAGATAGCTATTGAGCATGTTGCCCTGCCGGGCCGCCCCGAGGAAGGGAGAGTAGGGATTGTTAATGCTGCAGTTGCAATCCCATTTTACAAAACGAATTCCCGGGCAGGCGTTCAGGAGGTCGTCCACGGAGTGAAACATAAAGTCCTGCACCTCCGGGTTGGCCACATCGAGAACTGCCTGATTGCGCTGGAGGTTTAGCTCGCGCCCTGGCACGCGCATGACCCATTCGGGATGGCTTTTAAACAGTTCACTCTTGGGGTTTATCATCTCCGGCTCAAACCAGATGCCGAACGCCACATTTTTGTTTATACCGGCTTGAACCACGGGCCGGAGCCCGCTGGGGAAGCGAGTTTGGTTGAGCTGCCAATCGCCCAAGCCTGTGTGATCGGTGGTCCGCGCGGTGTCGCCATTGCCAAACCAGCCATCGTCCATAACGTAGAGCTCGATGCCGAGATCTGCGCTCAGGTTCATCATTTCGATCACGGCGTGTTCGGAAACATTCATCCCACATCCTTCCCATGAGTTGTTGTCCACCAGGCGCAAGCGGCTGCCATCCCTCAGCCCATAGCGACGCATCCATTGGTGAAAATTTCGGCTGGCAGATCCTTTGCCGGAAGTGCTGAAGCTGAAGACGCAGGCCGGAGTGGCCAGCGTTTGCCCGGGCTCAATCGTCGGCTGACCGGGCTGATTAACGCCAATCGATGCTTCGAGGCTCTGCTGCGTGTTCACATCGAAGGCAATCCTTGTGCTTCCTGACCAGGCGAGGGAGGCGATCAAACAAGGGGTTTTGCTTTCGTCGGGAAAGTCGCCGAATCCGAGCACGAAGGTGGGAGCCGGGCCTTCGATGTGGCGGTTACCTTCGCGACTTTCCAGCACACGGGTGCCTTTGGTGAGCTTCTCCAGCTCCGGGCGTGCGAACTCTTGAGTTTGGTGGTTGTCGTACCATTCGAGAAACAGGCCTGCCTTGGCGGTGCCTGGCCAATAGGCGGAATCCAGCCGCTGGATTTTGACCGGCTGATCCGTGCCATTTTCCACCTCCATCCACTGCTCGAAAACATTCTCCGCTTTGTACGAGCGGATATGCAGCTTGACTCGGATCGGGCGGACGCGGTCGCGCAAAACAAATGTCAGATGCTCAATGCCATCGGCTTCATTGGCTGAAGCATGGGAATCATAAATCAGCTCCAACGTGCGATCACCGTTCGCTTCGGTGAGGGCTAGCGGGCCTTGAGGCTGCGGGCACTTTCCGTCTTTAGGGTTGCGCCTACCCGGAAACAGGGGGCCGCTCAGCGGCGCAGACCATGAGCCGTTGCGGGACGATACGCCGATCAGTTCCAGTGCGCTGTCTTTGCTAATGGCGTAATCGATCTGAAAATCACGGGTTGTCAGCCGGAGGGGAGAAGGTCTGTTTGCCGAGACCAGCTTGGGCGCGTCCGGGGCAGGATCCGGCGGCTCGGCACGGAGGGATTGCAGCACAGCAAGCAGTGTGGCGACGAGGGTGAAGGTATTGATTCTGTGCACGGTCAGGGAGAGGAGCAACGATGGAATCGAAAGGGATATTCGTCGAGGTGAAAACACACGAGCAGAACGTTGCTACCCGCCCCAGGTGAAGAGGTGGGTTCCAGAGCCAACCATCACCTCGGGATGCCCATTCACGGGGGCTGTCCCAAACGGCTTTCCTTGGAAGGCAGCCTCCTTTGCCGAAGACGGGAGAATCACACGGGCGTTGCTGTTTGGCGGGATGGTTAACCGCATCGTGACGCGACCATCCTTCTGTTCCCATCGGTTGGATACCGTGCCATACGGCGACTCAATACTCCCGGCGACCCAGGTGAGATTCGGAATGATCGTTGGCTCGACTCGCACGGTCTTGAACCCGGGGGTTTCCGCGCGCAGCCCGACCAGCCAGCCCATCATCCACTCGCCGCATCCTCCGAATGTGTAGTGGTTGAAGGAATTCATGGAAGGGTTCTGCCACGTCCCGTCTGCCGACTTCCCATCCCAGTGCTCCCAGATTGTGGTTGCGCCGAGCTTAACCATTTTTCCCCAGCCTGGGAACTTTTCGTTGAGGATGGTCTTGCCTGCATCTTTCTCCAAACCGATGGCACACAGGGCCGGCAGGAGCTTTCCGGTGCCGTTGAATCCGGTCTGCACCCCGAAGGCATCGGCTTCCATGCGTGCGTGGAATTTTTCGCGGATGAGTTGCTCCTGAGCCGGATCAAAGAGATGGTATCGGACGACCTGAGCGTAGCCGGTCTGGGTATTTCCGCTCACCGTGCCATCCGAGGCGATATGCTTGCTGATCACTGTGGAACGCAGGCGATTCGCCAGGTCGGTGAATGTGCGCACATCGTCATCGTGCCCGCTCAGTCGGGCAAAATCCGCCATTTTGACGCTCATATCGTAGGCAAACGCGCGGCCGAGAAGCGGGGCCGACACGCCTCTCTGCAACGAACACCAGTCGCCGACGAAGGAACCGGCGAGGCCGCCTTTCTTCTTGTCGCGGTCGGCGTCCACATCATCCACGTAGTTTTGCCACAGGGTCATGTATTTTCTGAGCGCATCGTAGTTTTCGCGGATCGGTTGGGCGTCGCCGTAGTGCTGCCAGATGATCCAGGGATTGATCATGATCGCGGCGGTCCAGTCGAGGGTGGCTCCGGCCCCTCCGCTTCCAAGAATCGGACCGGCATTCGGACACCCGCACCCGGTATTGCCGTTGGCCCCCTGCGAGTCGAGGCAGTCTTGGAACCACTTTCTGAAAAAGCTCGCGCCATTCTGGTTGTAGGCCGATGAGGGCAGGAAGAAATGGGCATCGCCTGTCCACCCAAACCGCTCGTCTCGCTGCGGGCAGTCGGTCATCACCTCGAAGTAGTTCGAGCGCTGGCTCCAGGTGACATTTTTGTAGAGCCTGTCGAGCATCGGGGAGGCGGAGGCGAACGTGCTGGTGATCGGGCCGCCCGAGTGCGCGACGATCCCGGTGAGCGCCTCTTTGCCCGGCTTCTCCGTAAGCCCGAGAATCTGAACATACCGGAAGCCATGGTAGGTGAAACGTGGCTGCCATGTTTCCTGGCCTTTTCCCCGGCAGATGTAGAGGTCGGCCGGATTGATGCCGCGCAGGTTGTCGGTGTAAATCGTCCCGTCGGGATTCAGGTCTTCGGCAAACCGCATGTAGATCTGCTGGCCCGGCTTTCCCGAAACCTTCAGGCGAGCCCAACCGGCGAAGTTCTGTCCGAAATCGAAGACATAAATGCCGGGCTTTGGCTCGGTGATGGCGGCGGGGACGATTTCCGCCTCCGGCCGGACGGGTTCGGTGAGGTGGGCGCGCTGAATGTAATCATACGAGCCTTTGAGACTGCCCAGGATCGCCTTTGAAATATCGTCGGCCTTTACTCCTTCCGGGGCTTTCCACACCTTGCCCTCACCCAACTTTTCCGTGACGTCCCGACCGTTGTGCCGATACGTGATGCGGAACGTTTTGGAAATTTTCGGAGCAGGATCCACGCCCTTGTTCAACCCGATGTTGGTCACGACCGGCTTTCCCTTTGAAACCAGTTCCTTGACGCTTGCGAGCACGTCGGCCACGAAGGCGGGATCATACTCACAGCCTCGAACGGTCGTGACCACGGGGCTCCAGCTCCGATCATCGAAACCGGGCTTGTCCCATCCGTCCTGTTCGCGCCGGGCGTCGTAAATTTCTCCCTGCATGATGTCGGATTGCAAGGTCGGCCCGAATGTCGCCTTCCAGCTCGGATCGGTCCGGAATGTCTCACGGCTCCCGTCCGTGTATTCGACGTCGAGTTGCCCGAGAAACCGAAGCCGCGTGCCGAACCCTTCACGGCCCTGCCAGAGCAAATTCCCTCGATACCACCCGTCGGCTAGCACGGCCCCGATCGCGTTGCGTCCGGGCTTGAGGGCGTCGGTGACATCCGTGCTCACGTAACTCATCCGGCGGTCGAACTGCGTCCAACCAGGCTGGAATCCGGAGGGCGTCATCTGGCGGCCATTCACATGCAGATCGTAGAGGCCTTGGGCACTCCCGTGAAACACCGCGAAACGAACCGGCTTGGCAAGATCGATCTCCTTGCGGAGGCAAACCGGAGGCGGCAGGAAGACCTTGTCGTCGAATAGAGGCGAGAAGAGTGTCGGATTTCCAGCGTCTTTTGGATCCCGAGATTTGCCGCGTCCGGTGGTGTTCGGGTCGCCCGGTTTGCCGAGAACCTTCACCGCCCTCCACCCATCCTCGGCTTGTCCGGCCATGCTCCAAAGATTGACCGCCTTGGCTGTCGATTCCCATGTCTCGTCGGTGAACAGACGCACGATCTCGCCGTTCTTGCGCTCAATGCGGAACGAGGCAATGAGCCCGGAATGCTCGCGCAGGTCGCACTGGTTCACCCGAAAGGCAACCTGGTTGAGCCCCCGGCGCACCCATGGCGTGATATCCAAATAGCTCGGCACCCTGTCAAATCGCCCCCCTTGGAAGAGCTCGACGCCGTTGAGAAAAAACTGGGCGGTGAAGTTCGCCTCCATGCCCATGACCACCCGGACAGCATCCTCTGGCAGCGTGAAGGATTTGCGGTAGAAGTTGACTGTCTTCTGGCTTCCGGCCTCGATGCCCGGATGGCAGATCCATTTGGCCTGTCCGATGTCGAACCAATCTGCTCCTTGCGGCATCCCGGAAAACCGTTTGTCGAACCCGATCCAATTTAAGCCGAGCTCGTGATCGGCGTCCATCAGACCCGTCACCCAGCGCGCGGTCTTGCTCCACGGGGAAACATTCCCCTTCTCGTCCCTGACCCGCACCCGCCAATAATAAGGTGTACTGGACTGCAATCCCTCGCCCGCATACGCGACGAGGTGACTCTGATCCGACGTCACCCAGCCGGAATCCCAGGCTAAGGCTTTACCTGCCCCTTCCAGATTGTCGGCCGAGCGCGCCACTTGGATTTGGTAGGCCGACTGTCGGAGTCCGTTGGCGGCACCGTGGAGTTGCCAGGAAAAGCGCGGATTCTTCGCATCGATACCGACTGGGGAGACTCGGTGTTCGACCTGCAAATCTCCAATGGAAACCTTTGAATCAGGCAGTGGTTTGGAGGTTTCCGCTGCGTGGGCATTCATCAGCCCGATGATTGTCCATACGGTCGTGAGAGTTTTCAGATTTATCATATTTTCTTCCGGTTTTACCAACCATGTTGCATGTATATTCGGATAGATTGGGAGGAACGGCCGGGGGGGGCCCGTTTTCGGACCGGCAGGAGTTTTAAAAAAACTATGGAGTGCGGGAGTGATTTCGACTCTACGTGTTGGTTGTGGAGTGGGGCAAGCTCCGATGGGAAGTGAATCCCAGCGTCGGCGTTACGCGCGGATCAAGGGAAGACTCAAAGGCCAACGACCCCTTTTGTCCAAAGGCGCGGATTTTGCCGCTCGTTTTTCAGACCGGCAGGCTGATAGGGTGGGCTGCATGAGGATTATTGTTACTGGGTTGATCGGCCAATATGCGTTTGGGGGGGTGACTTGGGACTACATGCAGTATGTCCTCGGGTTTCAGGCGCTCGGACACGACGTCTGGTATCTTGAGGACACATCGACATGGGCCTATGATCCGGTGAAACAGGAACCGAGCGCGGACTGCTCGCACAACACCCATTACCTCGCCCGCGTCATGCGCGAGTTCGATATGGGCGACCGCTGGATCTACCGGAACGGCGCCGACGGATCCTACCATGGCGTAACCGACGCGACCGAAGCCGAGAAAATTATTTCCTCGGCCGATGTGCTGGCCAACGTTTCCGGTGCCTGCTGGCTGCGTCCGGTGACGGCGGCCATTCCGAGGAAGCTCTTCCTCGACGGCGATCCGATGTTCACCCAGATCGGGCTGGCGACCGATCCGGATTCCGAATACGCGCGGCGGGTCGCCTCGCACGAACGCCACTTTTCCTTCGGCATGAATATCGGTCGGCCCGGCTGCGAAGTGCCGGCGGCCGGGTTGACCTGGAGGCCGACCGTTCAGCCGATCGCCTTGGATTGGTGGTGCAAAACCCTGATGCCCGCCGGGGCCGGCCACATCGCGGCCGGTGCCTGGACGACGGTCATGAACTGGGCCAGCTATCCGCCCAAGGAATTCGGAGAAAAAACCTACGGCCAGAAAGATCTCGAATTCGCGCGGTTCATCGACCTGCCCGGTCTCACCACGGAAAAGTTTGTTCTGGCCATGGGTCAGGGGGTCGGGCAGGGACGTCCGACCACGATGCTCGAAGAGAAAGGCTGGACAATCATCGAGCCGGACATCCACCTTCCCGACTACGCGAGCTACCACGATTTCCTGACAAATTCCAAAGGCGAGTGGAGCATCGCCAAGAACGGCTACGTCCGATCGCGAAGCGGATGGTTCAGTTGCCGGAGCGCCTGCTACCTGGCGGCGGGCAAGCCGGTCGTCGTGCAGGATACCGGCTGGACCGACCACCTTCCGGCCGGTGACGGCGTGCTGGCCTTTTCGACACCGGATGAGGCGGCGGCGGCGGTGAACCGCGTTGCGGAAAATTATTTGCACCACAGCTTGGCCGCCCGCTCGTTTGCCGAGGAACATTTTGATGCGGCGAAAGTCTGCGCCGATCTCCTCGCGTGAACGATTATTCCTCCGCCGCGCTCGTCATTGCCGGACACGGCTCGACGCGCAGCCCGGACGCGGGCGCTCCGACGCTCGCCCATGCGGAAGCGATCCGGAAAATGTCGCTTTTCGCCGAGGTGGCGGGGTGTTTCTGGAAACAGGCACCCGCATTCCGCGACGTCCTGCGCTTGGTGGAGAGCCGGGAGATCTTCGTCGTGCCGAATTTTATCAGCGAAGGGTATTTTACCCGGACTGTGATCCCGCGCGAAATGGAACTGGACGGCCCCGTGACGCGGCGCGACGGCCGGGTGATCCGTTATTGCGAACCAGTCGGCAACCACCCGCACATGACCAAACTCCTCATGCGTGAGGCAAAAGAGATCGCGCCCGATGTGCCTCCGCAGGAAATCAGCCTGCTCCTTGTCGGACACGGCACCGGGCTTGACGACAACTCGGCCGAAGCCGTCAGGCGGCAGGTCAGGGCGATCGCCGCCACCGGGGAATACGCCGAGGTTCTCGCGGCTTACTTGGAAGAACCCCCGTTCATCGCGGAATGGGATCTTCTCACGACACGGCCCCATGTCGTCGTCGTGCCTTTTTTTATTTCCGCCGGGCCGCACAGCAGCCGGGACATCCCGGCCCTGCTCGGCATCCCGACAGAAAACGGATCGGCGGCCGGCCGGGCGGAAGGCTTTCGCCACAACCCGCACGAGCTGCGGGGACGCCTGCTCAGCTACGGCCGAGCGATCGGAACCGCTCCCGGATTTGCAAACCTCCTTCTCGATCAGGTAAAAGCCTGCCCGGCTTCATGAAACCGGCAGGTGGATGCTGAAGATGCTGCCGGCCCCTGCGGCGCGGTTTCTTTGTTCGAGTTTCCCGCCCAACCGGGCGATGGCTTCGGAAACGATGGCGAGGCCGAGGCCGGTGCCGGGAATACCAACGGTATTGGAGGCCCGGAAAAACGCTTCCAGAATTTTGGTGGCGGCCTCCTTGGGAACGCCGATTCCGCAGTCTTCGACCTCGATGGTCACCGTCTCCTTCCCGCAAAGAACCCTGACAACAACCGGGCTTCCCTCGGGAGAGTATTTGGCGGCGTTTTCGAGAAGGTTGAGCAACGCCCGCTTGAGAAGGAAGGAAATCAGGTTGAGCCGGACCGGCGTTCCGCTCGACTCGAAGGAAATCGGATGGACGGATTGGGTGACGGCCGCGAACTCGCCGGTGATTTGACGCGCGAACTCCACCGGGTCGATTTCCGAAAAGGCCTCCGGCGACACGGAGTTTTCCAGCGAGCTGAGATCCAGCACATCGGTGACGATGGCGGTCATAAAGTCCGCTGTGTCCATGATGTTTTGGAGCGCCTTTTGAATGCCGGCCTCGTCCAATTTGTCGCGGTGAAAGAAGAGGAGGTCGGTGGCCAGGCGGATCGTGGCGAGCGGGGTACGGAACTCATGCGAGGCCATCGAAACCAGCCGGCTTTTGATTTCCGTCGTCTGGCGTTCGCGTGCCAGCGCCCGTGCGAGAGCTCTCTCGGCGGCTTTGGCCTCGGTCACATCGCGGGCCGCCGCGAACACGTTCCCCCGGATCAGTTTGGCCCGCCACTCGATCGAGCGCCATTCGCCCGCGCCGGATCGGTAGCGGTTGACAAAGCCGACCAGCGGCTTGCCGGTCAGCACTTGGACGAACTCCTCCTGCGTGGACTGGAGATCATCCGGGTGGACGTTGTCCATGAGCCGGGAGCCTTCGAGAGCCTTTCTGGATTGGCCGGTCAGGTCTTCCCAGGCCCGGCTCACGCGGACGAATTTGGAGTCCAAATCGAAAATGCAGAGCAGATCAATGGCCACCTCGAAGAACGTCTCGATCCGTTCGCGGTCGTGGGCCAGTTGGGCGCGTGTTTTTTCCTCTTCCGTGATGTCCATCGCCATGCCCACGAATCCCCGCACCTTCCCGTCCTCGCCGACAATCGGCTGCCCGGTGATTTTTTGATGGATGAGCGAACCGTCGGGGCGCAGCACCTTGTGGCGCAGGTTTTCGAAGGGCTCCAATTTTTCCGCCTGTTCTTTGAAAAACCCGGGGAGGACAACCCGATCCTCCTGGGGAAGGAGATCGAACATTTTGAGGCCAAGGAGTTGGGAAACCGGCCGGCCAAGGACATCGGCGGCCTGCGGGCTGACATAAGTGAACGTGCCATCCGCGTCGATCTCCCAGATATACTCGGAGGCGGAGTCGATGATTTTCTGGAGCCGATCCCTGGTCGCGGTCAGTTCCCGGGTCAGTTGCTCGGCGATCCTCCGGGTACGAACCCGGGTGCTGACCAACGAGAGAACGAGCCCCGCCAGAAGCAGGCTGAGGGCCGTGCCGGCCGCCGAGACCAGCCAGACCTTGCTGTAATCAACGCCGCCTGGCCGGAAAAAGCTCAGGAGCCAGCGGCGGCCGGCCGCGTCAATCGCGATCTCAAGAACCAGCCGAACGGTCGGGGACGGATTATTGTCGGCACCGGGCTGACTGTCGAAGAGCAGGGCCTCGGGTGAGGCCGACTCGCCGTCGAAGATTTTCAAATGGATGCGCCGTTGATCCGCCGCATCCCATCGCCCCAGAATTCCCCGCATGAGATCGTTCATCCGGTAGGGGCTGTAGACCCAGCCGAGGAGGGCGGCGCGACGCTCGGCCACGGTGGCAGAGGGCATTCCCGTGCGATAGACCGGCGCGAACAGCAACGTGCCGGCCTGGACGTCCTTCGCCGTCTCCTGCACGAGCGTGACTTTGCCCGTGAGGGTGATCTCATCCTGATCCCGCGCCCGTTCCAGTGCCGCCCGGCGCACCGACTCGGAGAGCATGTCGTAGCCGAATGCCCGGAGGTTCCGTCTGGAAAAAGGTTCGAGATAAACAATCGCCGAGCAGGTCTCGCGGTCGCCCTCCGGCCAGACCCGGTAGTCGGGGAACCCCTCGGCGCGGATCTCGCGGATATGTTGCGCGAGCTGCCCGCGGGGGATCACCTTCGCGAAGCCGAGGCCCAGGATGCCCGGCAGCGATTGGCTGATTTTCTGGTGTTCGGCAAAATCCCGCCATTCCGCCCGGGTGACGCCATTGTTATTGGCAAAGAACGCCACCCCGCCGCGCAGGATCTGTTCGTGGGCACGGAGACGCTCTTCGATCTTCAGTTGAACCTCGCCGCAGACAAAACCGAACTCCCTTTTGGCCTCCGCGTCCGTATCAAGTTTTTCGTGACGGGCAACGAGGGCGGTGAGGAGCAGTCCGGCCAGCAGGACGGCCAGTGCCCACCAACTGCCGCGAGCGAACACCAGGCCAAAAAATCCGCCCGTCGCGTTTGCCGGGTGTTTCATGGACAGTCTTCCGGTTCGGTTGGGCTGTCCGTCGCGCGTTGTGCGCTTTTCCGAAAGGCGATCTTCTCGTTCTCGGCGTGCCCGATGTTGCCCGGGACGAAAACGCGGGCCCCCTCTCCGTTCAGGGCGGACGGCGCGCGACGGCCATGAAGGGCCGCCACGCGAACGAGATCGGATCCGCTTGCTTTGAGCTTTCTGGAGATGGCTTTTCTGTGTGACTCGACCGTGTGCCGGGAGATGAAAAGCTCTGCGGCAATCTTTTTGCTGATGTGCCCCTGCCCGATCCTCTCGAAAACTTCAAACTCCCGGGGCGTGAGGAGACCGACCGGATCCGCCGCGTCTCCCCGCTCCGACAAAGGAACCTTCTCCTTGAAAAGAACCTCCATTTCGCGCAGCAGGACGTCGAAGGCCCGCACTTTGTCCACAATCGTCCGGAAACATTTTCCCAATTCCGGACTCCGTTCGACCTGCCCAGGATCGGCCGTGAGAAGAATGCACTCGATCTCCGGAACCAGCTCTTTCGCTTTTTGCGCGAGTTGCAGACCGTTTCCTCCCGGCAGCACCAGATCGAAAATGCCCAGATCGGGCCTGTGACGCCCGGCGGCCAGAATGCCCTCCTGCACGCTGGTGGCCGTGGCGACAACCTCGATATAGGGAACGGTTTTGAGCGTCACCACCAGCAACTCAAGAAACATGAGTTGATCTTCCACGATGAGACAACGAAGCTTTTTCATGGGGGGTTCCACAAGCCTCTCAGATGCGGGCCGGCATGGCAATCCCCCGCTCCGCGCCCTGCCATTTGGGCTCACACGGAGGTTGCGCCCGGGACGGGGAGCTGCTGCCCGTCTTCCTTGCAAAAGGCGGAGCCGGCTCCATCGGGCAGAAAAATCTCGGCAAGCAAGCCGTAGGGGTGCATCGATTTCAAGGTGAGATGGCAGCCCTCACATTTGAGCTGGGCCTTGCAGATCGCCAACCCGAGGCCGAGCCCCTGCTGTTCCCGCGCGTCGCGATGAAACTGTTTGAACGGGCCGATTTCCCCGATCTCCTGCTCGGTCATCCCGCATCCGTAATCCCGGCAACTGAAGTGCAGGCGTCCCTGGCTTTGTTCGATTTTCACCTCGACCTTCGACCCCGGTTCGGAAAATTTGAACGCATTGGAAACGACCTCGGACACAACCCGGTCGAGGCAGCCGCCGCAGTGCGTCCGGCCCTCGACCGTGCGCAGGATGAGATCGTTTTCCCTCCGGGCCGCCCGGGCGAGCTTGGTGGCGATCCCCGTGACCAGCAGGCCGGCATCGGCGGGCGTTGTGGATTCGAAGGGGTTGCGCCCGGCACTCAACGCGAGGAACAAAATATAGTTGAGCGTGGTTTTTTCCAGCCGGAGGGTGGATTCCTCAATGAGATCGAGGATCTCCCGGCCCTGGTTCCCGAGCAGCACGGCATCCGCGCGAAGAATCTGGAGCCCGCCAAGGATGCCATTGAGCGGGGTGCGGATTTCATGGGGGAGAGATTTCAGCTTCATGGCCCGCAGGCTTTGGAGTTGCCGATCTCCTTCGTCCCGGCGTTCTTCGGCGCGCTGAAGGCGGGTTTTGATGGCCGCCAGAAGGCCCTGGCTCGTGAACGGCTTGGTCAAATAATCGTCGGCCCCGAGATCCATCCCCTCGCGCACCTGCTCGCGTTCGGCAAGGGCACTCAGGAAAACAAACGGGATCTGGCTTGCGGTCGGCGTTTCCCGGACACGGGCGAGAACTTCATAACCGCTCATTCCCGGGAGAATGATATCGCAGAGCACGAGATCGGGAATCTTCTCCCCGAGCTTTGCGAGGGCTGGCGGACCGGAGTCGAAGTCGAACACCTCGTAGCCGTTCAAGGTCAGCAGGATTTTGGTGTTTTCGCGGAGGGTCGGATTGTCCTCGATAAGGAAGATCGTTCGCGGAACGGGAGTGGTGGGCGTGGTGGGCATGGTTTTGGATTTTTTAATCAACGTTGGAAGGAAGCGGAATGGTCAGGAAAAAAAGCGATCCGTTCTTTTGCGGGAGGTAACTCAGATGACCGCCGTGGGCTTGCGCGCATTTCTGCGCGATGAAGAGTCCAAGACCGGAACCGGGCGCGCCCCCGACATTCGATGCCCGCGAAAATGCGTCGAAGAGGAACTTCCTCTCGGCCTCGGGAACTCCGATCCCGCTGTCGAGAACCGTGAGCGTGAGAATATCCTGCCGTGAGCAATCCACGCGGATCTCGTGGCTGGCCATCGAGACAAACCTCGCCTTGAGCCGGTTCAATTCCTCGGTGCGGCCCACGTTCTGGAGGGCGACCTCCTGCGACCGCTTCTGGCCGGTGATGTCCCAGTTGGTGCCGATCATATGCAGGGGTTGGCCGGCGGCATCCCGCTGCACCAGTGCCATGGCGCGGATGTGGTGGATGGTTCCCGACGGCCAGAGCACCCGGAACTCGGTGTCGAATTCCTTCTCGCCGCGCAGTGCGTTTTGGATTTCCAAATCACCCCGTGCCCGATCCTCCGGATGCAGCCCCGCCGTCCAAGCCTCGTAAGCCCCGCCGAACTGCCCGCGCGTGATGCCGTAGAGGCGATACATCTGGTCGTCCCAGACGAGTTGGTTTTTGACGACGTCGTAGTCCCAGATGCCCACTCCGCCGGCTTTGGTGGCCAGCGACAAGCGTTCGGCGAGCCGCCTCAGTTCCTCATCCTTCTGCTTGCGCTCGGTGATGTCCACGCAGGAGCCGATGAATCCAAGAAAACTCCCATCCGGCGTGAACCGCGGGACGCCGTGATCCAGCAGCCAGCGGTATTCTCCATCGGCGCGGCGGAGACGGTATTCCATCTTGAATTCCCGCCACGCACCGAACGCCTCCAGGTAGGTCTCCTGGCAGCTTTGAAAATCCTCCGGGTGGACGCCTTCGGTCCAGCCGTTTTCCGATTCCTGCTCCAGCGTGCGCCCGGTGAAATCGAGCCACGGCTTGTTGAAGTAATTGCAGAGGCCGTCCGTGCCGGACTCCCAAAGCAGAACCGGCGCGGCATCCGCCATGCGACGGAAGCGCTCCTCGCTTTCCTGCAGCAGGCGGGCTGTCCGGCTGAGATCCGTGCTGTCCTTGCAAAGCCCGAACAGGCAATCCTTCCCATCCCATTTTCCCAGCCAGACCCGTGTCTCCACAAGGAGGCGGCCGCCGGATTTTTTTTCCAAAGGCAGGGGGCAGGTCTCGCGCTCTCCGCGCAACATGGCACCCACGATCTCCTCCGCCTCCCGCCTCAGCTCGGCCGGATGCAGGTCGATCAGGAGCATCGCGCGGAGTTCCTCCGGGGTGAATCCGAGCTTTCGCGAGGCCGCATGGTTGCTGAAGAGGATCCGACCGTCGGGACTCCCAACAAAAACCATATCCTCGATCGTCTCAAAAAAAACGCGGAAGTTTGCGTCGCTTTCCTCGGACACCTGCCCGGCCGGACGCTGCGCCGTCACGTTGGCGGCGGCATGGATTCCTCCCGGCTCGGCCTGATCGAAGCCTTCCGACCGATCCGGGCGCATGGCTTCCAGATTGCCATTTTCCTGGGATACTGGCCACATCTTACGTGGTCGTTGGGCGAAGGGAATTGCGCATGAAATAAAAATCGGATTGGCGTCATTCTAGTCGCTGCCAGATCGCCTTCATATACCCAGAAGTAGGGATATGAACGGACGCGCACATGGCTTGCAATTTTCCCAGAACCGGACAGGTTGACCCTGTGGACAGTGCCGATCGGCCTTCCGTTTTGGCCGCCCGTTTTTTACCTCATGAAAATTCTTGTTACCGGCGGGGCCGGATTTCTTGGTTCCCACCTCTGTGAACGTTTGCTCGAAGCGGGTCACGACGTGATCTGCCTGGACAACTTTTTTACGGGACGCAAAACCAACGTGGGGCACCTGCTGGACAGCCCGCGTTTCGAGTTGATCCGCCACGATGTCATTGATCCCTTCAAGATCGAGGTCGATCAGATCTACAACCTCGCCTGTCCCGCCTCGCCGCCGCACTACCAGTTCAATCCGATCAAGACGACGAAGACATCGGTGATGGGAGCCATCAACTGTCTCGGCCTTGCGAAACGGGTCAAGGCCCGGGTTTTCCAGGCTTCGACGTCCGAGGTTTATGGCGATCCGGAAATTCATCCGCAGACCGAGGATTATTGGGGTCACGTCAACCCGATCGGCCTGCGTTCGTGTTACGACGAGGGCAAGCGCTGCGCGGAGACGCTGTTTTTCGACTACCACCGGGAGAATGGCGTGGACATCCGCGTGATCCGGATTTTCAACACCTACGGCCCGCGCATGCTGGCAAACGACGGGCGCGTGGTTTCGAATTTTGTGGTTCAGGCGCTGCGCGGCGAGGCGCTCACGGTTTATGGCGAGGGCTCGCAGACGCGTTCGTTCTGCTATGTCGATGATCTCATCGAAGGCTTCCTTCGGTTCATGAACCAGACGGAGATCGTCGGGCCGATGAACCTCGGAAATCCCGGGGAGTTCACGATGCTGGAGCTCGCGGAGTTGGTTCTGCGCAAAGTCGGCGGTGCCTCGCGCATCACCCACAAGCCGCTCCCCGCCGACGATCCCAAACAGCGCCGACCGGACATCACCCTTGCCAGGCGGCATCTGGGCTGGGAGCCGAAAGTCCCCCTCGAGGAAGGCATCGAACGCACGATCCGTTACTTCCGCACCGCACTCAACTCCTGATCAGCAAAGAAAAAACCATGAACATCTGTTGCCTTGGCGCCGGCTATGTCGGCGGCCCCACGATGGCGATGATCGCGGCGAAATGCCCCGACATCAAAGTCACTGTCGTTGACCCGAATGCCGAACGCATCGCCGAATGGAATTCCGACGACCTTCCCATTTTCGAGCCCGGTCTCGACGAGGTCGTGCGCTCGGCGCGCGGTCGCAATCTCTTTTTCTCAACCGATGTCGATGCGGCGATCCGCGACGCCGAAATCATTTTCGTGAGCGTGGGCACCCCGACAAAGAAGCAGGGGATCGGGGCCGGGCATGCCGCCGACCTGCGCTATGTCGAAAGCGCGGCGCGCCGGATCGCCGCCCTCGCCGAAGGATCGAAAATCATCGTCGAGAAAAGCACGATTCCCGTGAAAACCGCCGAGGCGATTCTCACGATCCTCCATGCGAATTCGAAATGCGGACAGTTCCAGGTGTTGTCCAACCCCGAGTTTCTGGCCGAAGGCACGGCGATCGAAGACCTGCTCTGCCCGGATCGGGTGCTGATCGGCGGGGAGGATACCGAGGAGGGGCGCGCGGCGATCCAGAAGCTCGCGGGCATCTACGCCCGCTGGATCCCGCGCGAGAAAATCCTCACCACAAACCTCTGGTCGTCCGAGCTCTCGAAGCTCGTGGCCAACGCGTTTCTTGCCCAGCGGATTTCCTCGATCAACTCGATCTCGGCCCTCTGCGAAGCGACGGGAGCCGACGTGGACGAAGTCGGCAACGCCATCGGAAAAGATTCGCGGATCGGTCCGAAATTTCTCAAGGCATCGGTCGGCTTCGGCGGTTCGTGCTTTCAGAAAGACATCTTGAACCTCGCCTACCTCTGCCAGCATTTCGGCCTCCCCGAAGTTTCGGCCTACTGGGAAAGCGTGGTGAAAATCAACGACTGGCAGAAGCATCGCTTCGCCGAGCGCATCGTCCGGGAATTGTTCAACACCGTCACCGGCAAAAGAATTGCGATCCTCGGATTTGCCTTCAAAAAAGACACCAACGACACGCGCGAAACCGCCGCGATCGCCGTCTGTCAGGCCCTCCTGGCCGAAGGGGCCGAAGTGGTGGTTTATGATCCCAAAGTCCGGGAGGAGGACATCCGGAAAAACGTGCTCGGGGAGGAAGCGAACGCCAATCTCAAAATCGCCCGCAGTGCCGGGGAGGCCGCAGCCGGCGCGCATGCCCTCGCGATCCTCACCGAATGGGACGAGTTCCAAACCCTTCCCTATTCCGCAATCTACGAAAACATGCCGAAGCCGGCGTTCATCTTCGACGGACGCAATATCCTCCCGCACGCGGCGCTGCGCAAAATCGGTTTCCGGGTTTTTCCCGTTGGAAAAGACCCGAAAAACCTCCGGCGGAAAACAGACTGATCCGCAGACGGGTTTTAAAATTCCGGTGCCAAAAGGGCTCAGGCCGGATCGATCATTCGGGCCGGATTGCCGGCGACCAGCGAGCCCGGCGGCAGATTGCGCACCACGACCGCGCAGGCCGCCACGACGCAGCGGTTTCCGATGGTCACCCCCGGGCCGACAAACGCCCGGGCACCCACCCAGCACTCCTCACCGACAAGGATCGGACGGGTGATCAGATCGAAACTTTCGACCCGGTGGTTGTGCGAGCCCGTGCAGAGAAAGGCTTCCTGCGAGAGGCACGAGTTCGAGCCGATCCCGACAGGGGCGAGCGTAAGAAGGCGGACCCCGCCACCGATCCAGACGAAGTCGCCCAGCACGAGACGCCAGGGAAAGGAAATGTCAACGCCCGCGCGGATCACGCAGCCCCTCCCGACCCGTGCGCCAAAGGCCCGCAGCAGCGCCGTGCGCAGGGAACTGGGAAGCGGCAGCGGAGCCAGAAAAAAAACAACCTTCACCGCGATCCATGCGGCTTCTTTCCACGCGGGCGCGCCCCGGTCCAACCCCGCGCGGTAGCCTTCGAGTTTCACCGGATTCCCCCGCGCAGCCGCGCATCCAGGATGCAGACGGCGAGCATTGTTTCCGCGATCATACGCTGAAAGGTGTAATAGAGTCCGGCCCGTCCGTCGAGCGCGCAGCGCTTCACCACCAGACACCAGAAGACGATGAGCCAGGGCGCAAGCCAACCTTTCAAACGCAGGCGATCCGCGCGGGTGAGGTCTCCGGGGTTCGCCCCGAGGAGCATTTCCGCTTCCTGCCGCGCGTAGGTGGTCTGCGCGGCGAACCAGCGCGCGAGCGGCTTGCGGTCGTCGTGTTCGATCCGGATTCCCAGGTTCATTTTGCGCCCGTCAATTTCCGCCCGGTGGGCGTGGCCGTCCTGCAAATACCGCGCCTCTTTGACCCGGTGCAGCACCAGCCTTGGCGGGTAAAGCGTGCCGCGCAGAGGTTTTCCGAACACGCAGTAATCAAAGGAGACATAGGCGCCGGCCACGTCGTCCCCGAGTACAAAGCGTTTGAGATCCTGCTCGAATCCCAAAGGCAGAATGTAGTCGGCGTCCAGCGAAAGAACCCAGTCGGTCTGGATTTTTGTCAGCCCGAAATTGGCCTGCTCGGCGAAGGATTCGAACCGGTGGTGGACGACCGTGACGCCGGAGAACAGTTTGCAGATTGCGAGCGTGCGGTCGGTGCTGCCGCTGTCGATCACGACGGTTTCGGCGGCCCACTCGAGCCTTTTCAAGCAGCGTTCGATATTGTCCTCCTCGTTCCAGGCGAGGAGAAGCGGGGTGATGCGGGACAGGTTCATTGCGACGAGAACATTTCATTTGCCACGCGGATCGCGAGTTCCTGCGGCGGCTGGTTGCCGGAGTAGGGAATCAGCACGGCGGCGACCTCGTAGGAAAATGTCCTGCGTCCGTTCTGGATGAGCCGGAGCAGGGTGTTCCGCTGAACCCCCGAGCCGGTGTCCATGGTGAACGGCGTCGGATGCCCGTCGATCCACGCGGCCCAGAGGAGGATGCCCCGGCGGCCTTCTTTCACGTAGGGCAGCGCGGCCCAGCGGACTTCCCGTGTTCCGACCCGGCCGACAGCAACCGAGTGCGGACCGACAAACGTCCAGCCGCCAACCGGCATGCAATGATCCGGGCGGTGGTAGAGTTGTTCGGCATTGTTGATCGAATCGTCCCAATAGAGATGGTAGCCGTTTGCGATCTGTCCATCGGGCAGCACGATGCGAGCAAATCCCCCGGCGGTCGGCTTCAATCCTGCCATCAGCGATTCGGGCACCGGCAGACGTTCGACGGGTTCCCCGTTGCGAATCCCGAGGAGCTCGCCGTGCGGGAGTTTTTCGGCGACATGCTCGCGGTGGAAATACCAGGCGTGGGCACCGGCAAAGCCGAGCATTCCGATTGCCACAACGGCGAGAATTCCCGGCAGGAAAACGCGGGGGGCGGTCGCGGGCTGATCTTCGGATGCCCGTGGTTCGTTGCCGCGCATCAGCCGTGCCAGCAGGAGGATGCCGCCTGCCAGCAAAAGGAGCGCGAGCAGACCCGCGGAATCGTGGATCTTTGCCATCGCCGGTTCGCCGCCCTCGACGCCCGCCAACGTCAGCGCAAGCGTGCGTCCGGCATTCGCCATCAGCGCAAGGACGACCCCCGCCGCGAGCAGAGCCACCCGGCCCGCGAGGCGCACGTGGAAAAGTTCGCCGGCGGCCAGGGCGATCATGAAGGCGGATTGCAGCGAGCGGATCCCGCTGCAAGCCTCTCCGATGCCGACCGTGCAATTGAGCAGCACGAGCATCGTTCCCTCGCGCCGGGCGGGGATGCCGGCCAGCGGAAGGATTTCGCCGAGGAACGTTGTGATCACGTTCATCAGCCCGGTTGTCACCGGGTATTCGAATGCGGTCGGCCAGGCGATGCCGGATGACAAAAAAATCAACGGAAAGATCACGGCGACCGCATAGCGGCGACCGCCCGCGAGAGTGGCGGCGGCGACCGTTATCGCGGCCACAACGGCAAAAATAGACCAGGGAAAGACCCGCCAGTAAAGAGGCGCGATCCGTCCGATTTCCAGCGGGAGCACGGCGAGTGCGCCGAGGATCAGCACGCCCCAAGCCAGCCGCGAGATGGTCGGCCCGGCCGGGGAAGGCGTCGCAACCCCCAGACGCTTGAATAAAAAATAAACCGCGAGCGGGAGGACGAGCCAGCCGTGCGCGTAGTTCAGTTTTCCCGACCATTCGTGCGAGCAGACGGCTGCCAGCCAGATCCATCCAACGGCGGGGATAAGCCATGCCGCCATGCCGGAGAACGTGCGGGAAGGAGGATGGGCGCGGGAGGTCATGGGTGCCGGAGAAAAATTATTTGTGAAGCGAGCGGTAAAGCGGCTCCAGTTTGCCCGCGGCGGATTCCCAAGAAAAGCATTCTTCCGCCAGTCGCCGGGCATTGGCTCCGCGGCGGGCGATTTCCGACGGGTTGGCGAGAGCCTCGGCGAGGACGTCGGCCAACGCGCCGGCGTTGTCCCCGCAGATCCATCCGGCACCGGCGGCTTCGATTTCCGGCGCGAGCGCAACGTGCCGGGTGATGACGGCCGGGGTGCCGGCCGCCAGCGCCTCGGCCACTGCAATGCCAAAATTTTCCGACGCGCTCGGGAGGACAAAGAGGTCGGCTGCCCTGAGGGCGGACCATTTGGCGGCGCCTTCGAGAAATCCCGGCAGCGAGACGCGGTCGCCGAGCCCCGCCGCGCGCACCGCCTCCCGGACTTCCCTTGCGATTTCCGGAGTTCCCGTTCCGGCCAGCACCAGGTGCCACGGACGCCCCTTCAGCCGCGCCAGGGCTTCAACGAGCACGCCGATCCGTTTCTTCGCGTGCCAACGGGATAAAAAAATGAGCTGCGGCACGCCGGATCCCCGGGGCAATGCCTCCCGTGCCTCCTCCTGCGGAAGATCGACCCCGAGCGGCACAACCCACCGGGCCGCCGCGCCCGGCAGCCAGGACACGTCGAGCTCGCGTTGCGACGTGAGGTGGATCGCCGCCGCACGACGGATATTTGCCTCGTCCCACAGCCGCAAAAATGCCTTTTTTTTCCAGGCGCTGCGCCCGAGCGAGTAGTGTTCAAGCAGGCCGAGCGGGCGCAGCACGCAGGGCACAGAGGCTCTTCCGGCGGCACGCATCGCAACCGAAGACAAATGGGAAAAAAGCGCGTGAACATGGATGAGATCGTAGTCGCGCACATGCGCGCCGATCCATGCGGCAAAACCTTTCCCAAATTGAAACTCGCGCAGCGGCCGGAAAAAATTCCCGCCGCGCGGAAAAAAAAGGGTGCGCACGCCGGCCTGCATCGTCCACTCGCCTGTCGGCACGTCCAGGAACCCCGGGCCGTTGTCATTTGTGGCGACCAGATCGCAGGTGACACCGCGAGCGCCGAGTGCCCGGCACATCGCGGGCGCGGCCACGCTGGGCCCGCCGCGTTGCGAACCGATCGAGGGGATGACATGCAGAACTCTCACGGGGCCATCTCCTCGATCACCGCCTGAAGACGGTCACGAAAGGCTTTCGAGCCGAAATGCTTCTCCACCGTTTCTCTCAGAAAATTCGGATCGCAGCGGGGGTCGTCCGGATCGCGAGCCAAGGCGGATTCGATGCAGTCGGCCAACGAATCGGGCGAGGAAAGATCCGCAAGCCATCCGAGCTTTCCATCCCGAAGGGCGTCCGAAGTTCCGCCCGCGGCCGCCGCCACAACCGGCACGCCGCTCGACATGGCTTCGAGAAAGACAATTCCAAAACCTTCCTTTGTGCCGGGCATCACAAAAGCATCCGCCAGGCGGTAAAGTTCCGAAAGCTCGCTGCGCGCCACGGGTCCGGTAAAACGCACGCGGTCGCTGATCCCCCTGCCGAGTGCCTCCTCGCGCAACCGCTCCAAATCGCTGCCGGAGCCCACCACAACATGGATCGCCCGGGCGATCCTGCCGGTATTCCGTTTCTGCATGGCATCCCAGACGGTTTCGATTCCCTTTGTTCGCTCGTTCGCCTCAAGACGCGCGACCGTCAATAGCACGGGGGCCGAAGCGGGAATTTCGAGCTTCCGAAGCCAGTCGTCCGGCTTGGGACCCGGTCGAAAATTCTCCGCATCGACGGTGTTCGGGAAAATCCTGATGCGCTCCGGACGGACTCCGTTGACCTCGGCGAGTTTCCGCGCGGTGAACCGGCTGACCGCGAGAATCCGGGCGGTTTCGTGCAGTCCCAATCTCTTTGCCGGAGACAGGCGCGACCAGACTTCGATCCCGTGGGCAACGGTCACAAACGGGGTTCCCGTCAATTGCGAACACATCATCCCCACCGGGGCGAAGCCCGGAAAGGTGCTCAGAATCAGGCGCGGCCGCCATTTCACGCAAAGACGCAACGCCTGGAAAAAAAAGGCCGCTCCGCGGTAAGAGGATTGTCCGCAATCCACCCATTCCGCAAAATCCGGAGAAATGGGAGTCGAGCCATTGTAAGAAAGCGCGGCGACAGGGGAAAGACCGTCCATTTCTTTGAGGGCGCGCACCACTTCCCTGGAGAATTCCTGGATCCCGCCGCGTTCGTTTCCCAACGTTGGGGCCATGAGGAGAATCGGACGCCCGGCCGTGCGCCGGAGACTTGCCGCGCGCCCCGGAGACTTTTGCAAAAAGCCATCCGCCGCGTCCATCCCGTTCCGGACAGTCCAATCGCGGAAGACGGCGAGGGCCATCCTTCGCGCCCATGTGCCGGGACGGACATCTTCCGGGAAATTCGAATCGGAAGGGATTCCCGTGATCGAGCGCCACTCCTCCACCGGAAGCGTGAACCCCTGTTTTTTTGCGGTCCGCACGGATTCGGGCAGCTCCGGAACCGCCCGGGTGAGCAGGGCTTTTCCGGGGGCAAACCTTGTTGCCGGGGCGATTGAGCAAACCGATTCCCAGAGGTTGGCATCGACGAAAGGAACCCTGAGTTCAAGGCTGTTTGCCATGCTCATGACATCGCTGTCGCGCAGGAGCTGGTTGCGCATATACCGGGTGACTTCGAGAAAGGACACCATTTCCTTGTCCACGGAAAGCGGCGGCAGGGGCAGCCGGTCGCGGTATTCCACCGGGCAGAGACCGAGCCGGCGCAGCAGCGATCTCGTTTCGCCAGGCGAAAAAATCCCGCGCATCAGCGCATAGGCGGAGTGCCAGCCGGACGGATGCTCCATCCACGAGGCGGCGCGACGGATTCTGGGAGGGAAAGGCAACGTGTCGAGAACGGCGCCGGCCAGAGCGCCGGGAGATCCGGACTTTTGAAATGCGCGTCCGAGCGTGCGCAGGCCGGGCACCACGGAAAACGACGGATAGCCGCCGAAGAGTTCGTCACCGCCCAATCCGGAGAGCACGACTTTGGCGCCTTGCGACGCCGCCCACCGGCTCACGCAGTAGGTGTTGAACCCGTCCACGCTCGGTTGGTCGAGCGATTCCTGGAATCCGGCGAACCATTCGCGGGCCTTCGTTTCGTCGAGTTCCAACTCGCACAGCGTGATCCCGTGCATCCGGGCGGTCTCCCGAATCCGCGATCCCTCGGAAAATTTTCCCTGCGGAAAGACGAGGCTGTAGGCGGTGACCGAGGTGTGTTCCGCCGCGAGCGCGGCCACGATGCCGGAATCGATGCCGCCGCTCAGGAAGACCCCGACCGGCACATCGCTGACCAGATGGGAGCGGACCGAGTCCCGCAGGGCCGCGCGCACTTTTTCCACGGCCCCCATGTCGTCCGCCGACTCCGAGTGAAAAACCGGTTCGCGGAATGGCTGAATCTTGAGGGGCCGGCCCGGAGACCAACAGGCAAAGCAGCCGGGAGGAAACACCCGGACTCCTTCGACCAGCGTGAGCGGTTCGGGCACGCTTCCCGTCTGGAAGAAGGCGGCGGTGGCACGGGCGTCCACGCGCCGCTCCACAAGCCCCGAGGCAAGAATGGTGCGAAGCTCGGACGCGAAAAGGAGGCCGCCGTGGACTTCGGCATAATAGAGGGGTTTGATCCCGAAGATGTCCCGCGCAAGCAGCATGGTTCCCGCCGCTTCGTCGTGCAGGGCGAAGGCAAACATCCCGCGCAACCTCGCGAGGGCTTGGCTCCCCACGGCCGCGCACAGCCTGAGCAGGACTTCCGTGTCGCTCCCGGGAATTTCGAGGCGGAGCCCGTCGCGCTCCATCTCCGAGCGGAGGGCGGCGTGATTGTAGATCTCTCCGTTGAAAATCAGCCGGTGCCCGCCGAATGTCATCGGCTGCGCCCCCTGCGATCCAAGCGCCAGAATCGCCAGACGGCGGTGGGCCAAACCCGTGGAGCCATCCGCCGAAAACCACAAGCCTTCGCCGTCCGGCCCGCGATGGCGCATCGCCACATGCATTTTTCTCACCGCTTCCCGCCGGTCGCCCGGCCCGATCCATCCTGCAATGCCACACATAAATTTTTTTCCTTTTGGTTTAAAAAAGTTCGCTTTTTTTTCAGGTCGCATCCATCGCCCGGAGGATGCCTTCCGCCGCCGTTTCCACCGAATAATGCCGGATATGCTCCCGCGCGTTCCGCCCCATTTGCTTTGCAAGTTCCGGAGTGCCGGCGAGCGAGCGCATCTTCGCGGCAAGAGCGTCCGCATTTCCAAACGGAAACGCATGGCCGGTTTTTCCCTCAAGAACCAGGTCTTCGCGGCAGCCCACGCGGTCACTCACGATCGCCGGCAGCCCGCAGGCCATTGCCTCGTTGACAACGAGCCCCCACGTCTCGCCGGAGTCGGAGGGCAGAACCAGGCAATCGGCGGCCGCATAGGCCCCGGGGATTTCTGTCTGGTTGAGGAACCCCGTGAACGAGCAGGAAACCCCCGAACCGGCTGCGGTGCCCCGCAAAGATTCCTCCAACGGCCCGGCACCCACGATGAGCAGGTGCGCCGCCGGAATGCCGGCCAGGGCTTGAAGGATCGCCTCGGGATGTTTTTTCTCTTCCAACTTTCCGGAAAAAACAAAACAGAAGGCCTCCTGCGGGATCGTCCAGCGGGCGCGGAGCGCGGCCCGGTCGGCCTTTGCGGCCGCGGCGGCAAAACGCGCGTTGTCCACAAAATACGGGGCGGGAAACATCTTTGAATCGGGCACGCCGAAGTGCCGGTAGTAGCCGCGGTTTCTTTCGCCGATCGGCAGCACGGCCGCGTATTGTCGGAGCATCAGACGTTGGAACAGCCCGGATCCCGCTCCCCGGTGCCGCAGCAGATTCGATTCGCAGCGCAGCAGGCAGGGCGCGCCGGACAACCGCGCCGCCGCCAATCCGACAAAGAGCGAGGGATGATACCATCCGGTGCAAAGAATGGCCTCCGGCCGCAGGGCTTTCAGCCAGGCCAGCAGTTTGCGGAACGACCGCACCGCCGCGCCCGGCCGGAATCCCTCCGCCATCTCTTCGGCAAAGACCCTGTGGTCATGCCCCTCAAGCAAAGGCAGATCCCACTGGAATGCGACGCCGAACCCCTCGCCCTGCATCCGTTCGTCGGGCAAGTGCCCGTAATAAACGCACCCGCCGGTCTCTTCGAGGAGCCGCCGGAAGAGCGGGGCCTGATACTGCACCGGGTGCGAGGCGATAATGGCGAGTCGGATGCGGGACATGGTTCAGGACGCCCGCTCGGCAAACCGCCGCCCGATTCTCCTGCGCACGGGCGCGATGGCTTCTTCTTTCACGGGGGTGTTCGTGCTTGTAAGGAAATACGGAGTCCGCAGCAGGACGCCAAAGAGCAACCCCAGAATGGTCAAAATAAAAACGTCACCAAAAATCTGGTGGGCCGTCGTGAAGACGACCGAGTTCGCGCCGAGAAAGGCCATGAGAGTATAGCAGAGCGGAGCGACATTCTCGTCGCCCTTGACCCGGTTGCTGGCCGCCCAGACATAAGCCAGGACGGCTCCGAACAGCCACAGGAGAAACGTGATCCCCGGGATTCCCAGCTCCGCCAGAACCTTGCCCAGCCCTCCCTCGGCGGCGCATCCCACAAGGACGGAACCCCCTCCGAAATGCTGGGCGCCCTGGCTTCCCGTGCCGGCTCCGGATCCGAAAAATCCGTTTCGGCCGATGACATATTCGAACATGCCGAACGTCATGTGAAAGAACCGGTCTTTGGAATCCGTCTGCGCCGTCGAACTCCGCTGCAGATAGACCGCCCACTCGCCGGGCAATTCGCTCGAGGTGATATAAAAGAAGAAGCCGGCCCCGAGGACGGCCGCAACGACAAAGACGCTCGAAAGCCTTTTCATGCTCGTCTGAAAATAGGTCAGCAGCGCCCCGGAAATGGAAATAAAGGTGACAATCTCGACCAGGAATTTTCGCCGTCCCGTCAGGATGAGCGCGGGCAGGACGATGCCGGCCGCCAGGAGAGCGAAGATCATGAACCCGAGGCGGGGCTTTCGCGAAAGCCCGATGATCACCAGAAAGCAGATCGCCGAGGCGCAGTGCCAGCCGGCAACCTCCGGCGAACGAAAGAGCCCGCAGTGCAAAACCGTGATGCCCCCGCTCTCGGGATAAAAAACAAATCCCTCGCCGACCGACCTCAGAAGCGGGGAATCAACCCCGGCCATCTCGAGAAAAATACTCGAGGAAAACACCGCCGCAACGACGATGTAAAAAATGAGAAGGTTGAGCAGATCGTCCGGCCGGCGCGCGAAGCGGTAGCCGAGCATGAGCCCGGGAATGGGCGCCAGATAGGCCATCGCTCCGATGCCCGCCAGGATCAGGCTCTGGGTTGTGGTGAGAGTCACCATCGTGGAGATGGCGACCCAGCCGACAAACAGCGCCGAGGGCAGATAGAGAACCGGATTGAATTGGTTCAGATCTTGAAAGCTCAGTTCCTCCTCGGCCAGCAGCGCCGAGATAAAACAGACACCGAAAAGGGCCGGAGCAATCAGCGAGAGCATCACCGGTTCGCCGGGCGTCATTTTGCGGATCGGATCCTGCAGGAACCCGGCCAGAACAACCATGTAGAGACCGCGCCGCCAGTCGCTCAGACACACAAGCGAGCCGATCGCAAAAAGGAGAAAAGCAAGGATCATGGCGTGGAGACTCCCGGCCGCGCGGTCTGCGGGCGCAAAAGGTGGGGCCCCCGGCTTTTCAGGCGGCATGCCTGCGCCAGCCCGCGGATTTCCGCAACGAAAGTCACGGGAATCCACCAGGGATGCAGGAGGTGGTGGCGCGTCATCACACTGGAACGAAGTCTGCGGAGAATGCCGCGCGCCGCGGGTTCCGGGCTTCCGGAAAGGAGCATGTGGTAGTAATCGCCGACGGCGTGCGCGGGGGACATCGTGCGCAGGTGGGAGCCGTAGGATCTTGTGCCGCCCCGCTCGGCGCGCAGGTGACGGATCGACGCGCGCGGCTCAAAATAGACGCGTCCGCCACAGCGGATCAGGCGTTGCGCAAACTCGGTTTCAAACTGATAGGCGACCCCGATGAAGTTTTCGTCGAACCCGCCCGCGGCAACCGCCCGCCCGCGCTTCACCGACATGTTGCCCGCCATGGCCGCATCGATCCAGCGCGGGCTGTCCGAACAAAAGCGAAAGACCGCTTCGCCCGCCGTGGGGCTCTCGCCGGGCTGGAGAACCTGGCCGATGACCGCGTCGGCATCCGGGTGGGCTTTGTGGGCCGCCGCGTGCGCGTCCAGCAGCGCGGGACATGGGATGATGTCGTCGTCGAGAAAAAGGACGGTTTCGTTGCGCGCTTCGCGCAGGCCGGCGTTCATCGCGCGCGGGATCGAGGGCTTGTCGAGGCGGATCCACCGGATGCTCTGTTTGCTCTCCCACTCGGAGAGAGCGCGCACGGTTTCCGGCTCATGCCCGGCGGTCTGATCCACGACGAGAATTTCCGCGGGCGGAAGGGCCAGCACCCGCTCAAGCGTTTGCAGCAAAACCGCCTCGCGCCCGAATGTCGGAATAACAATTGTCATTTCATTTCTCCGCGCCGCCGATGGTCTTTGTTCCCGTGGAGGAATTGCGCGCCTTTCAAGCGGGTCTTCCTTTCAACGTTTTGAGTTTCCCACAGAATTCCAAAAAATCCAAGGCCGCCTTTTGCCACGTCATGCCTTCCGCGACAGCGCGGGACGCCCGGGAAATCGCAAGGCATCGGGCGGGATCGTCCGCAAGCCCGAGGATCGTGTCCGCAAGCGGCTCCGCGGCACCGGGAGGAAACAGGAACCCGCTTTCCCCGTGGCGGATGGTCTGGATCATGCAGTCGATTTCCGACCCGAGCACGATGCCCCCGCGCGCCATCGCCTGCACAAACGCCAGGCTGAATCCCTCGAAATACGACGGCTGGAGGAAAAACCCGTTGCGGTCGAGCAGATCGCGAAGACCGTCCGCACCCACCCATCCCATGAGCCGGATCCGCCCCGATTCCGGGCCGAGCAGTGCCATAATGGCCGGGTGGGCGGACTCCTGCGCGACCCACGTCAACTCGAAATCGCTCTCCCGTGCGAGGCGTCGCATCACGGCGGCCACGACCTCGGGAGCTTTGTGCGTGGAAAACGAGGCCGCATGAATGACCCGGCGGAAACGCCCGGGATCCGCCGGCGGCAGAGCGCCAAGGAAGCTGTCCGCAACTCCCGGGGGAAGAACCAGCACCTCACGACACCCGCCTTCGGCGAGGACGGCCGTCCGGTCGCCGGTGGTCTCGACAACGATGCCGTCGGAGTAGCGGGTGACCAGACGGTTGTGGCGGGCGAGGAGCCGGCGCAGGATCGCCGCAGCCAGTCGCTTTGCGGGGGGACGCGCGTCGCGCTCGTATTTTTCCACCGCCTCCCACGACCGGGATTCCCACCCGTGGCTGCGGTTGACAAAGACGCCGGGCAGACCGGCTTCCCGAAAGGCTTTGGCCGCGAGCCAGGCATGGGGCTGGTTGACCTGCACGACGTCATATCGCCTGGCGGAACACTTCTCCAGAACGACCCGGCGGAACCAGCGCGGAAGCTCCAGAAGCTGGTGGAGATTGTGGTGCGGGATCCGCCGCCGCCATCCGCCGGTCCAGACCGCATCGACTTCATGGCCCAGCCCGCGGAGTGCCGCGATCGTGTTCAAATCGCATCCCGAGGCACCCTGCGAAGGATCCGGATTTGTGTTGGCAACAAAGAGGAATTTCATTTTCGGAATTTCGCAATGAGCAGCCGGACAAACGCCCGCCAGTGCAGCGGTTGCAGGCGCAGGGCCTCGCGAAAATATCGCGCGGCGGCGGAATCCCCCCGCCGCGCCAGCTGCACGCCGATCCGGTAGTTCGACCCGGCCCGCGCCGCACGGGAACCGCCGGATTTTTTCAGACGCACCCCGGCGGACAACGCCGCCAGCTCGTCAAGAAACGGCCTTTCGCTTTCCCCCCGCAACCGTGCGGCGTGGCAAAGCCGGCCGAGCTCGCCAAATCGTCTTTGGACATCGCTGAACCGTCCCGAGATCGCATCCGGCGAGAGCGTGTAGTGGTAGAGCGATTCCTGCACATAGGCGATTTTGCCACGCCGGGCCATGCGCAGCCAGAGATCGGAATCCTGCCCGAAATAAAATTCCGGACGGTATCCGCCGGCCTGCTCATACGCATCGCGGCGGAACAGGACGCTCCCGTGGGCCGGTGGTCCCATCTGGCGGTGGAGAAGTCCGTCGGTTGCGGCATCGGAGCTTTCAGGCCGCCGAACCTCTTCGAGCAACTCACCCGCCGGCCCGTGGTAATCCGCCCACGAACTGATCATCGTGCATCCGGGATTTTTTTCCGCGAGCGCGAGACATTTCCCGAGACGCCGGGGCTCCGACCAGTCGTCGGCATCCTGCCTGGCAATCCACTCCCCCCGCGCCCCGGCGCATCCGGTGACCAGTGCCCGCGTGAGCCCGGCATTCTCCTGCCGCAAAAGACGAATCCGGTTGTCGCGGTCGGCAAATCCCCCGATCAAACCGCCCGATCCGTCGTCCGATCCGTCATCGACGATCACGAATTCAAAATCTCCGAACGTCTGCGAGAGAATGCTTTCGATGGCGCGCCCGACGCACGCACGGGCGTTCCAGACGCTCATCACGACCGAGATGCGGGGCGGTTTTTCGAGAAGTTCGCTCATCGGGCTTTGCCCTCTGCTGAAGGAAAATTCATCCACGGTTTCTCACAGTAGCGGAAAAAAACAACTCCGGCCGCAAGCGAGACAACCAACGCCGCCAGGCAAAAGACCGGCCACCAGAGCCCGTTCAGTCCCGTCAGTCGCATCCCCACGTTCATCACGCGCACGCCAACGAGGCTGTGCGTCAGATACAGACTGTAGGAAATCGTTCCAACCCATCCCAGCAGGGCCACCGCCGGCCACCGGCACAATTTTTCATCGGCCCCGTGAATCGTGATGAGAAGAAGGGCGGCGCCGACGGCCAGCGCGTCGATCAGCGGACGCGGCAGCGAACCCGTCCACGCGAACGGATCCGGGTTGGTATATCCTGCCACCATCGCCGAAAGACCGGTTGCGAGCAGCATGACCGCCGCCGCCCGACGGCTGTCGCGGTCGTTGTAGAGCCAGTAAAAGCAGGCCATGCCGGCGGAGAATTGCCCCCAGTGGGCGATGAATGTTCCGCCCAGATGCAGCGACGGAATCGGCCTCAAAAGGCCGGTGGCCACGGCGAGCCAGGCAACCAGCCATTCCGTGCGGACGGGCGCGAGCAGAAGACAGCCGACAACAAGGTAAAACTGCAGCTCAATCGTCAGCGACCAATAGACCCCTTGGACGTCGCCCACCCCGAACGGTCCCTGGAGAAGAATGACGTTCAACAGCCAACCGCGCAGGTCGAGCGGGAAAATCGAACCCCACGATTTCCCCCCGAAAAAAATCGTCCCCAGTGCCAGCACAACGGAAAAAACAATGCTCCACCAATAGGGCGGAAAAATTCTCCGGAACCGGTGCCGGAGAAATTGCGAAGCGGGTCGGGCGGCTTCCATCGCCCGCGCCGCCGCTCCCGCGATGCAATACCCGCTGATGACAAAAAAAAGAGCGACCCCAAGATAGCCATGCCGCGTGGTGGGAACCACAAGATCGTGAAATGTCGAAGCCGCCACGCCGGGAGCCGTGAAGTGCGAAGCCAGCACGCAGCCGATGGCCACTCCCCGCAAGGGATCGAGCAGGTGATAGCGGGGGTAGCGGGATGGGGAACTGGACATGGAGGAGGCAAAAGGCCGCGTCTATCCGCTTCCCAAGGGTTTCCAAAAAAATCGGGCGATCACACGGGGCGAGAAAAAAAAGAGCGCCTCGACAACGCTTCTTCCGGCCTGAAGCGGTTCTGTTTTGCACGCGGTCACTTGATGAAATATCCCGAAACCTTCCATGCCATGATTACAAGGAATGAGGCCATCCGGATTGTGCGTTTTGTTTTCATCTTTGGGCTCTTCTTACTTCCGGTCGGCAACCAGCGCGGCCAGGATGGCTTTCTGGGTGTGGAGGCGGTTTTCGGCCTGGCGGAAGATTGTGTCCGCATGGGCTTCGAAGCATGTCGCCGTGATTTCCTTGCCCCGGTAGGCGGGGAGGCAGTGCATGATGAGCGCGCCGGGCGCGAGGGCGCAGAGAGCGTCGTTGATCTGGTATCCCTGCAACTGGGCGAGGCGGTAGGAAGATTCCTCTTCTTTGCCCATGCTCACCCACACGTCGGTGTAGAGGACGTCGGCACCGGCGGCGGCGGCCTTGAGATCGCCGGTGACGGTCACCTTGCCGCCCGCGCGGGCGAGGAGTCCGGGCGGCGGCTGGAAATGCTCGGGCGCGGCAATCCGGAGCTCGAACCCGCAACGGGCGGCGGCCCAGATCCACGAGCGCGCGACATTGCAATCGCCGTCGCCGATGAAGACGATCTTGAGCCCGTCGAGCGATCCCCGTGATTCCGTGATCGTGAAGAGATCGGACAAAATCTGGCAGGGATGTTCCTCGTCGGTGAGAGCGTTGATGGTCGGAATTTTTCCGAAGGAGGCGAAGTCCTCGACATCCTGCTGAGCGAACGTGCGGATCACCGCGCCCTGCAACATGCGGCCCATCACGCGGGCCGTGTCGCAGATCGGCTCGCCGCGGCCGAGTTGGATGTCGTCGGCGGCCAGGAACATGACCTCGCCGCCAAGCTCGCGGATCCCGGTCTCGAACGACACGCGGGTGCGCGTCGAGGATTTCGAGAACATCAGCGCCCAGCACTGGTTGCCCAGCGGGCGCGCCACATGCCGCCCGCGGGTGGATTTCATTTCGGCGGCCCCGGCGAGGAGGGCTTCGATTTGGGCTTTGGAAAGCGATTCGATCGAAAGGAAATTTTTCATTGGCAGGACTGGTGGTGAGCGGGAATTGTGCCGGTTTGCACGGACAGCAGGGCGGAACGGAATTTTTTCACGGCCTCGTCGATTTCGTCCGGCGTCGCATTGAGCGGAGGCAGGAACCGGACGACCGCCTCGCCGGCCGGAATGACCAGCAGACCGCAGTGCATGGCCCGGATGACGGCCTCAAGGGCCGCTGGCCGCCCGCCCTTCGGAAAATCAGCGGAAAGCTGGACGCCCACCATCAACCCGACAGACCGGATGGTTTCCAGATACGGAATCCCTGCGGCCAAAAGACCGGTTGTGAGGCGGTTGCCCTGCGCACGGGCCGCCGCGAGGAGATCGTCGCGCCCGATGATTTCCAGAACTTTCAGCCCGGCGGCGCAGCTAACCGGATTTCCTCCGTAGGTCGTGCCGTGGCTGCCCGGTCCGAGCAGGTCGCAGAGCGGCCCGCGCTCATCGAGCGTCCGGTTGCCGATCCAAAAGGCCCCGAGCGGAAATCCGTTTGCGATCCCCTTCGCCCACGAAACGCCATCGGGCACGAGCTCCGGAACAATGCTCCGCCAGCCACACCAGTTCCCGGTTCGTCCGAGTCCGCATTGGATCTCATCCAAAAGAAGCAGAAGCTGGTTTTCGTCGCAAAGAGCCCGCAGGCCGGCGAGAAATTCCGCCTTGGCAATGTGGATCCCGCCTTCGCCCTGAACCGGCTCGACAAGCACCGCGACAGTTTGCGGCCCGATCGCTCCGCGCACGGCTTCCAGGTCGCCGAAGGGAAGATGCCGGAATCCTTCCAGCAGCGGCCCGAATCCCTTTTTCACCTTGTCCTGCCCGGTGGCGGAAATCCCCGCCATCGTGCGGCCGTGAAACGAGTTTTCAAACGTGAGGATCTCGAAGCGTCCGGTCGTGCTGCCGAACCGCCGCGCCGTCTTGATAAGCCCCTCATTGGCTTCGGCCCCGCTGTTGCAGCAGAACACCTTTCCCGGGCCGGCGATCCCGACAAGCCGCCGGGCGAGTTCCGCCTGCGGCGCGGTGCGGTAGAGGTTCGACGCATGCACAAGCGTGCCGGCCTGCGCGGCCACGGCAGCCGTCACTTCCGGGTGCGCGTGACCGAGCGAACAGACCGCAATCCCGGCACCGAAATCCAAATACTCGCGCCCGTCAAAATCCCACACCCGGCTTCCGGCCCCCCGGGCAATATCCAGGTCGAACCTCCCGTAGGTCGGGATGACAAAATCGCGATACTTTTCTGCCAAGAGTGACATTACCCGACGCTACCCGAATTGTCCGCCGATGATGAGAAAAAAATGCGCGGGCCCGCCATTTCCTTTTGAAAAATAACCGTCACGCCCCCTGCCGGGGAGCGCGATTCCGTTTCTCCCATGAAATCGGCCTTGAAGGAAGCGCCTCTTGGTGGTGGTATGAGCGGCCTCCCCTATGCCCCCGCTTGCCGCCGCCTACGCTGAACCCACATTTGTCACCTACCTTTGTGTGGTTCTCGCGATCCTTCTGGCGCTGGGTTTCGAGTTTGTGAACGGGTTTCACGACACCGCAAACGCGGTGGCCACGGTGATCTACACAAACACGCTCAAGGCGACCCCGGCGGTTGTGTGGTCGGGGATCTGGAACCTCCTCGGCGTGCTCACCTCTTCCGGTTTGGTTGCGTTCGGGATCGTTGGCCTGCTGCCGGTCGAACTCGTCCTGAACATCGGTTCCGCGGCCGGCTTCGCGATGGTTTTTTCCCTGCTCATCTCCGCTATCCTCTGGAATGTTGGCACTTGGTATTTCGGCCTGCCGGCCTCAAGTTCGCACACGCTCATCGGGGCGATTATCGGCGTCGGTCTTGCCAACGCGCTCATGGGCCCCACACATTCGATCACCGAGGGGGTCAACTGGACAAAGGCTCAGGGTGTCGGGCTCGGGCTGCTGATTTCGCCGGCGGTGGGATTTTGCGCGGCCGGGCTTCTGGTGTTGCTGTGCAAGGCCCTGATAAAAAACCCCTCCCTCTACCGTGCCCCGCAGGGCAAGACACCCCCGCCGTTTTGGATCCGGAGTCTCCTGATGTTGACCTGCACCGGCGTGAGCTTTGCCCACGGCTCGAACGACGGGCAGAAGGGGATGGGACTCATTGTGTTGATCCTCGTTGGCATCCTGCCGGGCACCTACGCTTTGAAAATGTCCGCGAGCCCGGTGGCGGTGGCCCACGTCGCCGCCGATGCGAAAGAACTCGGGGCCGTCTTCGAGAAATCCTCGGCGGGACTCCGCCTCGACGAGCGGCAATCCCAGGAGGCTCTGACCGATTACATCAAATCCACGGGAACACTTTCGCCGAAAGTCTATGCCGGTCTGACCGGGCAATGCGACGACCTCTTTCAAAAACTCGGAAAATCCGAGTCCCTTAAAAACCTTCCGCCCGCCGAACGGGGCGGTGTCCGCACCGATCTCTACCTCATCTCGAAGACCATCGAAAAATTGCACAAGACCGGAATTCTCTCCGACCCGGCGGAAATGGCGAAAGCCGCGAAGCTGAAAAATCGGGCCGAAAAACTCACGAACTTCATTCCCGACTGGGTGAAATATGCCGTCGCGCTCGCCCTCGGGCTCGGAACCATGATCGGCTACAAACGGATCGTCATCACGGTCGGTGAAAAAATCGGCAAGGATCATTTGACGTATGCGCAGGGCGGCGCGGCCGAGCTCGTCGCCATGTGTACAATCCTCGTCGCCGACCACTACGGCCTGCCCGTCAGCACAACCCATGTGCTTTCCTCCGGAGTTGCCGGCACGATGGCGGCCAACAAATCCGGGCTTCAAATGGCCACGTTGCGAAACATCGTCCTCGCCTGGGTTCTGACCCTGCCGGTCTGCATTTTTCTGGGTGCCTTCCTTTTCGCCTTCGGTCTGAACGTGATCGCCCTGCTCGGGATGAAATGACCCCGGAGCGGAGGACGAGGTTGCGAGAAATCATGCTGGATGCGTGCGGCGGCGTCGGGTAGTGTCCTGCGCGTGAGCTACCGAGTTTTTGCCCGAAAGTATCGTCCCCAAACGTTCGCCGAGGTCGTCGGCCAGGATCACATTACCCGGACGCTGCAAAATGCCGTGGCCGAGAACCGCCTGGCGCAGGCCTACCTTTTCGTCGGTCCCCGCGGGATCGGAAAGACTTCGACCGCCCGCATTCTGGCGAAGGCGCTCAATTGCGTGAACGGACCGACGACGACGCCGTGCGGGGTCTGCGATGCCTGCAAGGAAATCACCGACGGACGGAGCCTTGATGTCATCGAGATCGACGGGGCCAGCAACAACGGGGTCGAAAACATCCGCGACCTGCGGGACAACGCGGCGTATGCCCCGGCCAGCGGGCCATTCAAAATCTACCTGATCGACGAGGTGCACATGCTGAGCACGGGGGCGTTCAACGCGCTGCTCAAAACGCTCGAGGAGCCGCCGCCGCACGTGAAGTTCATCTTCGCAACGACCGAGGCGCAAAAACTTCCCGCGACGATCACCAGCCGGTGCCAACGGTTCGACCTGCGCCGGATCCCCGCCGACCTGATCGCCAAACACCTCGCCTTCATCGCGGACAGCGAAAAGATCGCCCTCGATGCCGACGCCGCGGAAGCGATCGCCCGCGGGGCCGAGGGCGGACTGCGCGACGCGGAGAGCATGCTTGACCAGATGGTTGCCTTCTGCGGCGAAAAAATTGCCGCGCAGGACGTGATGGACGTGTTCGGATTTACCGCGAAGGAATCGGTCGTCGGGCTCGCGGAGAGCCTCGCGGCGCGGGATGCGGGCGCCTCGCTGGCCATTGTGGCCGGGCTTTCCGAGGCCGGCAAAGATCTTTCCCGCTTTACGGCCGACCTTGTTGCGCACCTCCGCGACCTCCTCGTCGCGCAGGCCACGGGCACCCCCGGCGCGCTCCCGCAGGCGAAGCTCCTCGATCTCATCGACCATTTTGGAGATGCCGAATCGCGCATGAAATGGGTCGCCGACAAAAAGCTCCAGCTCGACGTTGCGGTCATCAAGGCCCTCCACCTGATTGATGAGACCAGCCTCACCGACGTGATCGAAACGCTCGAAGCCCTCCGCTCCGGGGAGGTCCCGGCTCCCCGTGCGAAACCGAAACCGCCCGCCGCGCCGCCTGCTCCCGTGCAAACCGGCCCGGCCGCCTCCCCGCCCGATCCCGTCGCAAAAAAATCCGCCGATCCCGAAAGGGTCGGCGTCTCGGAGGCAACGCTCTGGGAGTCGGTCTCCGAAACCTTCGCCAAGGATTCGTTTATCCGCTTCGGCTGGCTGCGCGAAGGGCTCTTTGAACGGCTTGAGGCCGGACAATTTTTTGTGCGGTTTCCGTCCTCGGCGCGCGAATCGTCCGAGACGGTCTTCATGGAGCAGGGGCGCAGGGACATCGAAACCCGCCTCTCCCGCGAACTCTCGCAGCCGGTGCGCATCGTGTTCGAGTTTGACGAAAATGCCGTCACCCCGCCGCAGCCCGAGCCCTCCCCGAGCGAGCCTGAAACCCCGCCGAATGCCGGGGAAACCGGCCCTCCCCTGCCCGCCGATCCGATGGAGGATTTTCAGAACGATCCGCTCATCAGGAAAGCTCTCGAAATTTTCAAAAGCACTCTCCAACCCACCCGACCATGAACATACAAAAAATGATGAAGGAGGCGCAGCGCATGCAGGAACGCATGGCTGCGACCCAGTCCGAACTCGCGGCCCGCACGATCGAATCCAGTGCCGGCGGCGGAAAAATCAAAGTCACCGCGACCGGCTCGGGCGACATCGTCTCGATCAAGATCGACCCCCTGGTCGTCGATCCGGCGGATGTCGAAATCCTCGAAGACCTTGTGCTGGCGGGTGTCAGGCAGGCCCTCGAAGACGCCAAGAAACTCGCCGGCGATGAGATGGGGAAACTCACCGGCGGCCTCAAAATTCCCGGCCTCTTTTAACAATATGTCTGTTTGCTCCGATAAATGGATTCGCCGCATGGCGAAAGAACACGGGATGATCGAGCCGTTCGTGGACGGACAGGTCAAGAAACTCGACGATGGCAGCCGCGTGGTCAGCTACGGGCTCTCGAGCTACGGCTACGACCTGCGGGTCTCCGACGAGTTCAAGGTTTTCACCAACATTTTCAACACCGTGGTCGATCCCAAAGCGTTCGACGACCGGTCGTTCGTGGACATCCAGACCGACGTCTGCATCGTGCCGCCGAACTCGTTCGCGCTGGCGCGCAGCGTCGAATATTTCCGCATCCCGCGCGAGGCGCTCACGATCTGCGTCGGAAAATCGACCTACGCGCGCTGTGGGATCATCGTCAACGTCACGCCGTTCGAGCCGGAATGGGAAGGGCATGTCACGCTGGAGATTTCCAACACGACACCGCTGCCCGCACGGATCTACGCGAACGAGGGCCTTGCCCAGGTCGTCTTCTTTCTGGCCGCCGAGGTCTGCGAGACAAGCTATGCTGATCGCGCCGGAAAATACATGCGCCAGCGGGGCATCACCATTCCGCGGCTGTGAGAACCGCCCTCGCCGTGATGGCGGGCGGCGCGCTGGGGAGCCTCCTGCGTTACGCGGCTTCGCTGGCGATCGCGGAGCGCTGGGGAGGGACGTTCCCGTGGGGCACGCTGGCCGTGAACGTGGCCGGCTCGTTCGGCATCGGGCTTTTTGCCGGGCTCACCGCCGTGGAGGGCCTCCTGCTCGTCCCGCCAACGGCGCGCGTTTTTGTGATGGTCGGCATCTTCGGCGGCTTCACCACGTTTTCCTCGTTCAGCCTCCAGACGCTCAACCTCGCGCAGGACGGCGAGTGGCTCGCGGCCGGCGGGAACATCGTGTTCAGTGTCGTCCTCTGCCTGGCCGCCGTCTGGCTCGGGCATCTTGCCGCCGCGTCGCTCAACAGCCTGACTCTCCGATAAAAAATCCCATGAACGCTCCGCAACAACTCCTCCGCATCTACCTCGATGAGTCCGACCGATTCGGTCACAAGCCGCTTTACGAGGCCATCGTCCTCAAGGCCCGCGAACTCGGTCTCGCCGGGGCCACGGTTTATCACAGCCCGATGGGGTTTGGAAAAACCAGCGTCCTCAAAACCTCGAAAATTCTCAACCTTTCGACCGACCTCCCGATGGTTGTCGATATCGTGGATGAGCCGGACAAGATCGCGATCCTCCTTCCGTTTCTTGAGGAAAATCTCCAAGGCGGTCTTGTGACGCTCCAAGAGGTCGGCGTCCTCCTTCACTCGGCCCGGGGCTGATCGGAACCGCCCGTGGTCGGGGAGGCGGCTCCCGACCGGTCGAAGTTCCCGACGGCTTCGCAAACGTCCCTCCATCCCGGGAAGTTCCACTCATTCGGAAAGCCGGTGCACTGGCGCGGCTTCACCGGCTGGATCACGCAGTCGCGTCCCCCGAGAAAAATGCAGGCACCGTCCGGCTGATCGATCAGGGCCAGACCATCGCGATTCGGGCGCAGGCGGGTATGGCTCTGGATAAACGCGGTTTCGTCGAGTCCGAGGAATTCCGAGATCGCCGAGATGTCGGAACCGGTCAGTTTGACAAATCCCGGCCAGCGGCAGCAATTCGTGCAACGCCGACATTGGTGAAAGGGCCCGTTCATCGGGCGATCCGGGAAAAAGCCCGTGTCCATCCGGCCATGTCAGGGGGTCTTTTTCTTTTCTTTTGCCAGGGGTTTGTCCGGTGCCGGCTTCTTGCCGAATTCCGATTCCCTTCCGATGACCGGATATTTCAGGGCGAGCCGGGGGACTTCCTCCGGCTGGATCCCGCTTGCGACGTAAAGGATCCCGTCGGCGACACGCTTGGTCACCTGCAGCGCGCAGGCGACGCGCCCGTTCACCAGCACCACCGCCAGACGTCCGCGATCCTCGATGGTGAATTGCTGGAGCTTGTCCGAGCCGTGGGGATCCAGCCGGAAATAGGCGCCGACCGTTCCGTTTTCTCCGGGAAACGGGTAAAATGACCGGATGTCCCGCTCGGTGATCACCGGCACCTTCCGGACAAAGATTTTTTTGGCCGGCGTTTTCAACTCGATCCGGGTCACGAACGACTCGCCTTCCTTTTCGTTTCCCTCGCCGTGAAGCCGGATCGTGACCGGGGGCAGCTTTTTTTCCCCGGCCCGCAGAATGATCGGGGCGAGGCCGAGAAGACCGGCGGCAAAAACAAGTGGGAGTCGCATGGTTGACAACGAGAATGGGCGAATCGCGGGATGCAATCAAGCCCCGCAAATTGCGATTTCAATCAATTGGAATTGCAACCGGGCGGCGGCCGGGGTAAGCCCATCGGGTCATGAAGCGCTTTGTTTTCGTTTTTCTGGCTCTCGGCATGGGTTCGCTTGCCGCGAACCCGTCCAAGCCCTCCGCGTCGCCGACCCCCACGACGACCGACGCCGCCGCAGCCTTCGCCAAGCGTGCGCCGGATGAAAACAGCCCGTTTTTCATGAACGGCCAGATCGCCCGCCAGACGACGGGGGAGGCCTTCCGCGACCGCAAGGCCGACGAGACCCTTGCCGACTATCCGAAAGCCAAAGGCTCCTCCGATACCGCGCTGGGGATGTTCACGGGATTTTTTACCGGCATGTTTTCCTCGGTGCATCTCGGCTCGCTTCGCACGCCGCCCCAAACCGCAAAGCTCAAAGTCGAACCGACCGGGTTTTCCCTGCAGGACCGCCGGGAAATCAACGTCACCTACTCGATTTTCAACAACACAAAAAATCTCGCCAGGATCGAATATCCGACGGGCCAGCACATCGAAATCCTGACTTACGACGGGAAGGGCAAAGTGATCGACCGGTGGTCCGACGACCGCTCGTTTGACAAGCAGGAGGGGATTGTGATCATCAACCCGCATGAGCGGATCGAATACCAGGAAAAGATCCCCACACGCGAAATGAAGGCCGGAGAAACCTACAAGGTCGAGGCCAAAGTGGTCAGCGAACCAAACTTTATTTCCCAGCAAACCGTCACACCCCGGTAGCCGCCCGGTGCCCGGTCCGCCTTCCGGAACCGGGGAAATCCGGCGCCCGATTTCCCGAAAAGCAACCGGTCGGCTGAAAATTTTCTCTTGACCTCCCGTGCCATTAGGCAATTTTCGCCACCCGACCACGCGACAACAAAAAATAAATTGTTGCCAAAGTGGCGTCCGGCTCAATACTCCACCACTCAACACCACACCAAGCTATGTCCGAAAAATCCATCGAAGAAAAAGTCAAAGATATCATTGTCGAGCAACTCGGCGTCAACCCCGAGCAAGTCACCCCGAGTGCCTCGTTCATCGAAGATCTCGGAGCCGATTCGCTCGATACGGTCGAGCTCGTCATGGCCTTCGAGGAGGAATTCTCCGTCGAGGTTCCCGATGAAGATGCCGAGAAACTGCAGAGCGTCGGCGACGTCATCAAATACATCGAGGAAAAAGGCTCGAAGTAGCCGGTTCCATATCCTCCGTTTGACAAAACACCCCGCCGCGCGCGGGGTGTTTTTGTTTTGCACGACGAAAAGACCTCACCGGGGGCTTGCGCTTGCGGGGGGCCGGGCGATACGGTGCGCGGGATGACGGCAACAACTGGTATCGAATCGGCGGCCGCGCGGCCGGGCGCGCGGGGAAATTCATGGAAGGAATAACCCAGTCCATCATGAACCCGCTGGAGGTTCGCATGGGATACAAATTCCGGAATGCCCTCCTGCTGGCCGAGGCCCTCACCCACCCGAGCATTTCGCTCGAGCGAAAAAACTATCCCTTCGACAACCAGCGGCTGGAATTTCTCGGCGATGCCGTCATCCAGATCGTCGTCACCGAGCACCTGTTCCTGATGTTTTCCGATTTCAGCGAAGGGCGGCTGACCAAACTGCGGACGCGGATTGTTTCGCGGATGGCGCTGCGCGAGCGGGCGCTGGCACTGGATCTCGGCAGCTTCCTGATGATGGGGCGCGGCGAGGAAGCCAGCGGCGGCCGCGAGCGCTCCTCCACGCTGGCCGATGTCTTCGAGGCCGTGGTCGGGGCGATCTATCTGGACGGAGGCTTCGAGGCGTCCCGTATTTTTCTTCTGGGTCAGATGGAAGAAGTCTTTGCCGATCTGGCGGGCCAGCCGGAGGAGAACAATCCCAAAGGGATCCTGCAGGAAGTGCTGCAATCCATCGCTCCCAATGCCCCGGAATACGAGATGCTCTCACAGACCGGCCCCGAACACTTGAAGCACTTTGTTTGCCGCGTGCTCTGGAACAAAATGGATCTCGGACGCGGCGAGGGGCAGAGCAAAAAAGAAGCCCAGGTTGCGGCGGCCAAGGAGGCCCTCTCCGACCGTGCCTGGGAAAAAGAAAAACGCCGGAAGACAGACGCATGATATACCAACTCTCATTACAAATTGCCGGGCTCACCGCCGGGTTCCTGCTCCTTTTCACCCATGCCTTCGCCTTTTGGCGGCAGGGGCAGACGATCACATGGGCGCGTGCCTTCCCCCGCTCGCGGGGTGCCGCCGGGATCCTTCTGGCCGGTGCCGCTGTTTGGAGTTTTCTGCTGGTTCGCGACATCGACCTCGGCGAGTTTTCCCCGCTGCGAACCGTGATGCTTGTGGCGATTGCGGCCGGGGCGGTTCTTGCCTGGCTCTACGTCGGGGAGTTTCTGGCCGTCCGGGCACTGGGCATGCTCCTGTTGCTGGCTGCCGAGCCGCTTCTGGAATCGGCGGTGCTGCGCGATGAGCCGACCCGGCTTCTGCTGGTCGTCCTGGCCTATGCGTGGGTGATCGCCGGGCTTTTTTTTGTCGGGATGCCTTATTTGCTGCGCGACACCATCGCATGGGTGACCGCCCGTCCGTGGCGCTGGCAGGCCGGGAGCGTTGCCGGAACGCTTTACGGCATCGCCCTCGTGCTTTGCGCGATCTTCTTTTATTAGAGCGTTTTATTTAAACCGCTCTAAAGGGGAAGATCCGGCCGGCGGACCCTCGTGGCTTCCCGCGCGGCATCGCGCCGCCAGCCCTCAATCGCGGCATGGTTGCCGGAAAGAAGAACATCGGGCACTTTCCAGCCGCGATAGATTTCCGGACGGGTATAGTGCGGGTGGTCGAGTGCCCCGGAAACAAACGATTCCCGCACGGCGGATTCGCTGTCGCCCAGAACGCCCGGGAGGAGGCGGACGACGGCGTCGGCGAGCACCAGCGCCGGCAGCACCCCGCTCGTCAGAACGTAGTCGCCGATCGAAATTTCGTCATCCACGAGGTGGTCGGCAACCCGTTGATCGATCCCCTCGTAATGCCCGCAGAGAAAGATCAGATGCGCCTCGCGCGCAAGCTCGGAGGCGATCACCTGCGAAAATTTCCGTCCCTGCGGAGACAGGAGGATGACTTTGGCATCGCGCGAACGGAGGTCGCCCAACGCCTTGTCGATCGGCTCGATTTTCATAACCATCCCGGGGCCCCCGCCATAAGGCGCATCGTCGGTGGTGCGGTGGCGGTCGCTCGTCCAGGCCCGCAGATCCACGGCCTCAAGCGCGGCGAGGTTTTTTTCCTGTGCGCGCTTGAGGATGCTTTCGCCAAAAACGGCCCGACAGACATCGGGAAAGATGGTGAGGATTTGGATTTTCACGGCTCGGAATGCAAGATTGCGTGGGAAGGGCCGGGAGGAAATGCTTAAATCACCAACCGTGTCGAAATCGAACCCCAAGCGCGCCGGTGCGCGAACCAAAAAATCCGCGCCAAAAACGCAACAGCTTTACAGGCGGCACCGGTTGTTGCGCTTGCTGCTCAAGCTGGGCTTGGTGACGTTGCTTCTCTGGTCGGTTGTGGCGCTCGGCTTCTACGGGTGGGCGTTGAGCTTCGACTTGCGGCGGATCCACAACATGCTCGAACGCTCGGTCGTCTATGACCACGAGGGGAAATTTTACACCCGGCTGGCCGGCGAGAACCGGGTCGTGGTTCCGTTCGACCGGGTCTCAAACCATTTTGTGAACGCGTTGATCAGCCGGGAGGATCGGCGGTTCTACCGGCACCACGGGATCGATCCCATCGGCATCGCGCGTGCCGTGGTCAGGAATCTTTTCCTCGGCGGGTTCCGCGAGGGCGCCAGCACGATCACCCAGCAGCTCGCCCGCAACTGCTTCCCCCTCGGTGGAAAAAATATGCTCCGCAAGCTCATCGAAGCCGCCCTCGCCTTCCGCATCGAGACCGAACTCACCAAGGAAGAAATCCTCGAGGCCTACATGAACAAGATTTACTTCGGCTCGGGCACCTATGGGATCGAGGCGGCCAGCCAGATGTATTTCGACAAGCCGGCCGCCCGGCTCACCCTCAATGAATCGGCCACGCTGGCCGGCCTCATCTGCAGTCCCGGACGGTATTCCCCATTCAATCATCTCAAAGAGGCCACACGGGAGCGGAATACCGTCCTCCGCCGCATGCATGAGAACGGGCTCATCACGGCGGCCCAGGCCGATGAATCCTCGACCGAACCACTCCTCACCGCCTCGCGCACAAAAGCCTCCCTGGAAAACAACTGGGCGATGGATGCCATCCTCCGCGATTTGGAAATGGTGATCGAGCCCGGCCAGATCTCCGCGGGCGGACTGCAGATTTACACCACGATTGACGGAGCTTTGCAGACAGCCGCCGAAGCCTCGGTGCAGAAACGGCTGGCCGATGTCGAGGCCGAGCCGGGTTATCCCCACCAGCCGATGGCCGCCTTTGCGGGCGCCGTTCTCGACAACGAGAAATCCGCGCCCTATCTGCAGGCGGCGGCCGTCGCGATGGACAACGCCACCGGGGGCATCCGCGCGATTGTCGGCGGCCGCAATTACGGTGCCAGCAAGTTTCACCGCGCGCTCTTTGGAAAACGGCAGGCCGGATCGGTCGTGAAACCGTTCATCTACGCCCGGGCGTTCGAAGCCGGAATGCGCGCGGACGAGCTGCTCTCCGACGACCGCCTGCAACGCGGCGAGATTCCCCGGAAATACGGCGCCTACGATCCCTCGAATTCCGACGGCACCTACCGCGGCATGCAGCCGGCCGGGGAGGGCTTGGTGGATTCGAGGAACACGATGACGATCCGTGTCGGTCTGCGGGCGGGGTTGGACAACGTCGCCGAGACCGTCATCCGCGCCGGCCTTGCGTCGGATCCCCCGCGCTATCCCGCAATCTGTCTCGGAGCCTTCGAGACCAATTTGAAGGATCTCACCGCCGGCTACACCGTCTTCGCCACCGGCGGGACAAGGCTCCAGCCTTACCTGATCGACCGGGTCACCGATACCGACGGCCACGTCCTCTACAAGTCCACACGCGGGCGCATCCCGGTTCTCTCGCCGGCCGCCGCCCGGATGACCACCTCCCTCATGGAGCAGGTTGTCGAACGGGGCACGGCGGCGCGGGCCCGTGATTTCGGACTCCACGGCCGGGCGGCGGGAAAAACGGGAACAACAAACAACTTCGTCGATGCCTGGTTCGTGGGCTTTGATTCCAAGCTCACCTGCGGCGTCTGGGTCGGATTCGACCAACCGCGCCCGATCCGTCCCGGCGGCTACGGCGGAGCCCTCGCCCTCCCGATCTGGGTCGATATTATCCAGGCGGCAAAACACCAATAAGGTTTGTCAAAAATTCATCATGAAAATATTGCTGCTTTCCCTTTGCCTGATAGCGGGCACTCCGGCCCTTTCTGAAAAAGGATTCGGTTCGGAGGCTCCGTCGCAGAAAACCACGCGGACGTTCAGCCTCGATGGCAAGTGGGACATCACAGGCTTTGGTCCGGATCGATCCGGACATGTAACTTTGGAAGGCACCGTGCCGGGGCAGGTGCATGCCGATCTGCAACTCGCGGGTTTTATTCCCGATCCGTTTTGGAGAGACAACGCGGAGCTGTGTCAATGGCCCGAATATTGGGAATGGCGCTACAAAAAGGTTTTTGATCTGCCGGAAAACTTTATCAACGACTGGGTGGCGCTTCAATTTGACGGGCTCGATACCTTCGCCGATATCACCGTGAATGGAAAAAAGATTGGCCCTCCGGGCACGACCACAACGAACGACATGTTTCTACCCTATGAGTTTGATGTCAGTTCCGGATGGCTGAAACCCGTGGGAAATGTGATCGAGGTCCGCTTTTACCCCCACGCAAAGATTGTCGGCGAACAGGCCAAGAAAAAGCCCCTGCCGGGCGCTTTTGCGGATCCGCTCAGACCCTACGTCAGGCGGATGCAATGCACCTTCGGCTGGGATTGGGTCAACCGGTTTGTCACCGCGGGAATTTGGAAGTCGTGCCGGATCGTGTCCTACCCGGACGCCCGCATCGAAAGTCTCTTTATTTACACCAAAAGCCTTGGGGAAAAGAGCGCCGCATTAAAGGTCGAGCTTTCAAGCACCGTAAAAAACAAAGCCGCGGCATCCTGCAGGCTTTTTATCGTGTCTCCGGAAAATCAAGTCGTCTGGGAGAAGACCGCTCCCCTCGAATCTCCCCTGATGCAGTGGGATGTCACCCTGAACAATCCGCAATTGTGGTGGCCGAATGGCGCGGGAGACCATCCCCTCTATACGCTGACGGCTGTTCTGCTTGACGACCGGGGAAATGAACTTCATCGCAAAACGGTGGAAACAGGAATCCGGACCGCTGCAATAGAAGAGCTGCCCGATCCGGATGGCGTGGGGCGTTCCTTTACAATCCGGATCAATGGCAGGCGCATCTTTGCGAAGGGCGCAAATTGGGTTCCCGCGGATCCGTTCCCGGCAAGAATCACGGTTGAGAAATACACTCTGCTTCTGAGGCAGGCAAGCGATGCCGGCATGAACATGCTCAGGATATGGGGCGGCGGCATTTATGAACCGCAATCCTTCTGGCATTTGTGCAACACATTGGGACTAATGGTGTCGCAGGATTTCATGCTGGCCTGCCAGTCCTATCCCGAGGAGGACCCGCTTTTTGTGGCTCTGCTGAAAAAAGAGTTCGCAGCAAATGCCGGCATGATCAGAAATAATCCAAGCCTTGTCTTCTGGTGTGGGGACAACGAACTGGGATTGGGAAAAAAGCCGTCGGACACATGGAATTGCAAGCGGATGCATGAAACAATGACGGCCCCGTTAATGGCCGGCATCGACCCATCCCGTGTCTTCCGCCTGACGAGCCCGTTGGGAACCGACCCCGCGACAAATAATTCGGCCATGGCGGGGGACAGCCATCTCAGCGCCTATTATGAGGAGAAGGCGGAGGACTACCGGTCGGTTTTGGACAAGTTTAGCAACGGACGCTTCATGAGCGAACATGCGGTTGCCGGGCTTCCTCCCAAAAGAGTCCTAATGCGGTTTATGACGGAAAAGGATCTTCGCAGCGGGGAGATGCTCGAATATCACACCAAAGATAATCCTTATAACAAAGGAGGGTTGACCTTGTTCAGGAGGGTTGAGCGTGATGCGGAAAATCTTTATGGGGATCCGGGCGGCGATCTGCAAAGAAGGCTGCGCCAAATGGAATACCTTCAATACGATGAGGTGCGATTGGGGCTCGAAGGCAGCCGCCGCCGCAAATTCCATACCAGCGGGATCCAATTTTGGATGTTCAACGATTGTTGGCCTGCAAGCGGATGGAGCATGATTGACTATTGGGGGGGCCGGAAGGCGGCCTGGTATGCAATGGCCGCCGGATGCCGCCCGGTGATCGCGGCATCTGAAACAACCCCCACCTCCGTGAAATGGTGGGTGACCAGCGATCTTTTCACCGATACGAAGGTTGAAGTCGTGGTGCGGGTTCAACCCTGTGAGGGAAAGGCGGAATGGACGAAGAAAACAACAGTGAATCTCCCCGCAAACACCAGTGTTCCCGTCATGGAGATCTCCTTGCGGGAAATCAGGGAAAAACTCGGCAAGGATGCGGTTCTGGTCTGTGAAATCCGTTATGATAAAGGTGGTGACAGAAGCTATTGGACGCCCGGATTGCCCCGGGACATCAAATACCCAAAAACAAAGCTGAAAGTGACTCAAAAATCGAACGGACAGGAAGGCTCGGTCACAATATCCACGGACAAGTGGGCACATGTTGTCACCTTGGATGCCGATGCGAACTTTGAGGACAATTATTTTGAAATGCTGCCCGGCGAAACGCGTGTCATAAAATGGAAAGCGCGGGAGGTTCCCCTCGCGGGAGAAATCTCTGTCGCGTGCTGGAATCAGGAAAATGACAACGGGATCGCCTCACTACATTAACACCAAAAACCGTTTTGAACCACGGAGTTCTCGGAGAACACGGAGGAGAAACCAAAAATCAAGCCGCCTCTTTCTATCCCGATGCAACCTGCCCCTTTATTCTTCTTTTGGTTCCGAATGTCGGGCGTCGCGCATGATGTCGAACAACCAAAATACGTGTGGTCTTCTCCTGAATACGGAAGAGAAAGTTAAAAGGAAACCTCGCCAGATTCGCTCTTCTGAAATTGCCTTTTCTAATATTATATTTTTCTGGGCTGGCTGCGGCATTCCTGAACGAAAAACCGAAACTCCGCGTAAAAGTCATCGGCAAGGTGTGCCCCTGCAACTCTCTCGTAATACTCCATGATGGCATCAACCTCCGAGAACACTTTCGGATGGAATACAATCCGGAAGCTCATCCGCGCGCAGCAATCAGATTGTCGAACTGCTGCAAGCTTATCCCGATATCCGGATCTGAATCCATCTCGGTGTCGCGACGCGCTGCCTCCGCGATCCCATCATCGGAATCGGAGAACAGAGGCGGCAGGCTGTCGAGAATTCTGGCTGCCAGCGCAGCGCGTTGCTGCTCAGGCAGTTCAAAAGCAAGGTTTTCAACTTCTGTCAACGTAACCATGCAGTGAATGTAGGCGAGGAGACCGAGCCTTGCAATGTAGTTTACTTCGTCCGCCGTCACCGGCACCGGACCGCTGGCGCGACGAATGCCTGGGAGCGGAGCGACCAGCATTCGGCGTGACGGCGGGCAGGTGTTCGGCGGTCGGCATGGTTCGCGCTATTTTGATTTCTCATTTAGTTCTTTAAGAAAGTTCGGATCCGGCTTGAATCCAAGTCCCTCTGCCTCCTTTATAAGTCGCTTTGCAGCGGGATAATCTTCTGTATAGAATTTGAGTATTGCCCAGTTGGAAACGATTGGAGGATACTTTGAATCAAGCCGGCAGGCTTCCTGAAACAATTCTTCTGCTTTTTTGTATTCCTTTTCGGGCTTGCCTCCCTGAGTTGATAACAGATTCCCAAGAAGCGTGTATGAAAATGCAAGATCGCCTGTGATCCTTCCATTTTTGGGGGCGAGATCATGAGCCATTTGGAGATACTTGATTGATTCCTTCAGATTGTTTTGTGGATCGCCTTCTGAGGCGCGTTTTCCCATGACAAGTCCAAATCCCCAAAAGGCATCCGGATTCTTTCTGTTGAACATCCAAGCCTGATTAAAGCGCTTCATGGCTGTGGAGTCGTCACCGGTGTAGAAATACTTCCAACCAAGTCGCGCGGCACCCGTGCTGTTGGCTTCATCTGGTGCTACTTGGGGATCATGCTGACCGCCATACATGGGCAGTTCGTTCATCGGACGATCCTCTGCGGATAAGACTGCTGTAAGTAATAGAAGTGGGAGTAGAAATAAGGGGGTCATATTATTAGCGAACAGTATTTATTGAACGAACTTCAAGTTTGGTTTTTGTGTTGATAAATCCCGCACAGTGATAGGGAGTTTGAGAGCGGTGGGACGTTCGGTCAATGGCAAAAATCGACATGGGGAGAAGGCGGGTTTTCCGGAGTTTTTCCTGCGGGCGAGGTTTATGCGGGACGCGCTGCGTGGAGATAAAGACAATTTGTGCAGGGTTAGCATTGGAGGATCGAAATGAACGGAATCAAAGGAATCGGAGGCTTCGTTTTGTGGTGGCGCATCCTTGGCGACTTCCATTTTAATCATTTGGATTGTTCTGATACCAAACACACACCGGGACAGGTAAAACAAGTCGGGCGCCCCGGCGATGCGCCCCTGCCACCTGATCGGTAGGGATGCCTCGCCGAGCCGTCGAGTCCCTCCGCATTAGGGAGTTCAGGGTTCTGTAATCTCGAACGGAATTGCCGGGAGGAGGCCCATTGACCATCGGTTTTTCCCGGCCTTTTTGTCATCTTTTGCGGGAAAGGATTTTTCGTTGAAGGCTTCGACGATGAGGTTGCCTCGGGTGCCGGGTTTGGTCTTGCCGTCGCAGCGGAAGGAAATTGCGGCGCCGTCTTCGGTGCGCGAAACGCCTTCGATCGTGATGCCTTCCGGCGGGTCGCGGAGTTCGAGCCGGGCGTCCTCGATCGTGAACGGCGGGCGTTTGGCGCGCGAGACGACGACCTGCCCGGTTCCACCGACAGGGATGCGCGCCGTTCCCGACACGACGGCCGGGATGCTGCCGGTCTTGGTTCCCGAGACCATTGCAAGAAGATCGGCGGCCGGAACAAGGTGGTGGTAGATGAACGCTTGAAGCATATCATCGGCAGGAACGGCAGGGCGGATTGTTTCCTTCCCGTCGATGGTCGCGCGGCCTTCCAGCGCGAGTTTCACAGGCGCGTCGGTTGGGACTTTCGGGAGGGTGAGCGTGGCGCGGACAGAGTCGGTGTCGGCGGGGATCTGTGCGCCCTGGAGCAGGAAGCCTTCCGGCGGATCTTTGAAAGCCACATCGATGGCTCCGTTGAACCCGTCCCGTCGTATCGCATAGAGGGCTACCGGAACGACCGCGCCGGGACGACCGTTGATCGCCGAGGGCACGAACCGCAGCACAAAATCCGGCCGTGGCCCGCTGAGGCGCAGCCGGTAGGCAAAGTCCGGGCCGCCCAGCTTGCGGGAGTCGCCGATCTGCGCAAAATACTGCCCGGCCTCGGGGGCCGTGAACTCCAGCCGGGAATCCGCCTGGTTCGTGAGGAGCCCGGCTTCCTTGTCGTCAAACTCGTCGTTAAAAGCGATCTGGTGCCCGTGCGCATCGGTGATCTTGAGCCAGGAATCGAGAGGGGAATTGAGACGGCGCGCGGTGACTTCCGCGACAACCTTCTCTCGGGCGCGGCAGGAAAACTCAAACACATCGACATCGCCGGGGACAGCGATCCGGCCATTGATGATCACCGGCAGGGTGACCCGCTGGGCCTCGCCCTGGTTGTTGTTCGGTTCGTGCTCGGCAACTTCCGGCAAATCATCCACGGCAAAGGCCACATCGCCGGTGGCAAATCCGTTTGAAAGCCCGGGAACCGGATGGAGCCCGCGCTCGGCCGTCGGGGCCGGAACCCACCGCACGCGCCGCAGATTCCATCCCCCCACATCAATCGTGACCGGAGTGCCCACGCGGCCGCCCAACGGGAAAATCCCGGTCACGAACGGAATTTCGCCGACCGACATCCGGTAAATAAAATCCTCGCGTCCGCGGTAGAGCGCATCCCGGACTTCGAGAAAGTAGATGCCTTTTTCCGGCGCCTCGAAACTGAAGACGGGATCGGGCCCCGTGCGGAAGATGCCGGTCGAGGCGACTTCCCGGTGTTTCGAGTCGGAAAGGATGACGGTCGGCTGAAACCAGCCCGGCACCGCATCGGCAAGGTAGGGGATCAAATCGCGGGCCTGCATGGCGACGACGATCCGCTGGCCCCGCTGCAACTCGAAGGAATAATTATCGGTTTCTCCCGGCAGGATCTGGCCGTTGAGGACGGCGGGCAGTTTGATCACGGAGGCCGCCTCGCGCTTCTTGCCCGCCGGCTCCGAGCGTTCCGGCAGATTGCCCACGCAAAAGACAATCGGATTGGAAACGGCGGCCGCTGTCACGAGCCGCAGGGAACGGGGGCCGGCTTCCGCGGAACCGTCGATCTCGACCTTGAGCGTCACCGTTTCCGACAATTGCCGGTTCTGCTGCCGTTTGGCATTTTTCCGCTCGTCGCGCATCTGAAGGAAATTCACGATTTCCTCGTCTGTCGCTCCGGTTTCTTTGAGAAGCTCGCTGATCCCTTCGGGCGTATCGAGCCGATGCTTGGGAGCGGCGGCAGGCGTGGCCGGTGCAACAGGCGATGCATTGGGCGATGCGGCGGCGGCCGCCCGGGCCTCCGCACGTTTCTTCCGTTCCTCCTGGATGTAGTCTCTGAACTCGTTGACGCGTTTTTGAGACAGCGGCTTCCTGTAGCGGAGCGCGGTGACCTTCACTCCGTTGCCGGAGACGAGAATCTCTTTGGCTCCTTCCAAAAACTGGCCGCCCACCACCACCTCAATGGTCGTCCCGCTCTTTCCTCCGGCGGGAAACACGTAGCCCGCACGGGGATCTTTGCCCTGCTGGGCTTGCGCGGCCGGAGCAGCCGGCAAAAAAACTGTGAGCAGCGCCAGCGAAGCCGCTGTTCGATGCGCTGAAAAATGCCGGCCGGCGATCCTTTGCGACAACTTGAAGCCGCGGACGGCGAGCCCTCTTGGGATCGGGTTTTTCACATGATCTCTTTCAGGCGTCCGCCGGACTGGATGTTTCCGGCGATCCGTTGGGTGAGGCGGATGGAGTCATCCCCCATGCGCGGGAACGCGCTGTCGGGATCGATGCCGAGAAGTTCATACATGCTGCCGATGAGATCCCAGGGATAGACCGGACGCGAGGCGACCTCCTCGCCTTTGGCGTCCGACGATCCCACGACCTGCCCGCCCCGGAATCCGCCACCCGCCACCAGCATCGAAAAAACTTTCCCATGATGGCCGCGCCCGCCATTCCATGGGGCTTCCCACTGGACTTTCGGGGTTCGTCCAAACTCGCCGCCAACCCAAACGATCGTGCTGTCGAGGAGTCCGCGCCCCGCGAGATCCTGGAGCAATGCGGCCACGCCTTTGTCGAGTTCGGGCAACTTCTGGCGCATCGCCTGGAAATGCAGCTTGTGGGTATCCCATCCCTTGAAGTTGATCGTGACATATTTGGTGCCGCGCTCGACCAGCCGGCGGGCGGCCAGACACGATTGGCCGAAGCGGTTGCGCCCATACCACTCGCGCACCGGATCGCCTTCCTGCGCGAGGTCGAAAATTTTCGCCCCATCGCCGAGGATCATGTCGTAGGCGGCATCTCCGCAACGGTCGAACTCCGCGAGCTTCGGATCGTTCTTCATCGCGCCACCGAACGAGTCGAGTTGGCGGAGCAGTTCGCGGCGGTCGAGCTGGCGCTTTTCGGAAATCCCCTCCGCAACGATGCCCTGGACGGCAAACGGAACTTTGGACGGATCGCCGCCGGTGGCAAACGGTTTGTAGCGCGGCCCAAGAAATCCGGCTTCGGAAAACCGCCCCTGCGCCTCCGTGAGCACAATGTAGGGAGGCAGGATCTCCTTGTAGCCGGCATCGTAGCCCTTGAACAACGAGACCACGGCGCCGATCGACGGATAGACAAGCCGGTCGCCTTCGGCATGTCCGGTCTGGATCATGTAAGCCGCCGTCTCATGGCCGTTCGAGCCGTGGGTCATGCTCCGGATGATCGAGTATTTGTCGGCCTGCTTGGCGAGTTCGGGGAGCAGTTCGCAGATCCTGATCCCCGGCACATTTGTCGCCACCGGGTTGTTGAAAGGCCCGCAGTAATCGTTGCCGGCATCCGGCTTGGGATCGAACGTGTCGAGGTGGGACGGCCCGCCCCACAGCCAAATCTGGATCACCGCTTTGGCCTTTGGCGGCACGGGCGGGATCGCGGCAAATCCGGAGCGTCTGCCGATCATCATGCAGGCGGCCATGAGCGCGCCACCGCGCAACAGCGTCCGTCGGGAAACCGCGCCGGAGAAGAGTGTGTTCATAAGCATTCAGTGGCGGAAGACAAACTCCGGGGAGTTGAGCAGCGCCCAGGTCAGATCCTGCAGAACCTTCCATCCGCCCTGAACTTCGCCGGATCGCGCGTAGGCCTGCAGGGTTTTCAATTCCTCATCGGTCGGGTAGCGCGAGAGGATCGTCAAGTAGATCTTTGTGACGACCGCTTTCGGCCCGCCCGGAGTCCTGAAAATCTCGCGCAGCTTTTCGCTGTTGTCGAACTTGCCGAGGATCTGGCTGGAGTTGAGCAGATGAAGCCGCTGGGAAGTTGTCGTGCGGTCGCCGCGCTCGGAAAGCAGACCGGTATCGCGCGGCGGCCGGCCGAAAATTTCGAGAAACGTGCTGGTGATACTGCCATCCGGCAGCGTGATCGAGCGCTTGTCTTCGGGGATGAACGTGAACGGCTCGGGGATCATGCTCGAGTATTCCTCCTGGGATCCGGTGATCTGGTTGATCGCGTCGATGAGCACTTCGGCCTCGAGGCGGCGCAGCGGACAGAAAGCAAAATTGGCGGCCCCCTGCGGCTGATTTGCCGACGGGATGGATGAGAGTTGGTAGGTGTTGGACTTAAGAATCCCGCGGCACAGGTGCTTGAGGTTGCATCCCGAGGCGACGAATTCCCTCGAGAGCAACGCGAGAAGCTCGGGGTTCGACGGCGGGTTGTCCGCGCGCATGTCGTCGGGCTCCTGAACAATTCCCCGCCCGACCAGCCAATACCAGACCCGGTTCACGGCGTTTGCCGCGAAGGGCGAGTTTTTTGAGAAGATCAGCCACTGCGCAAAGACTTCCCTCGGATCCTGGGCGGCTTGCAGGCGGACGGTTGTCCCATCCGGAAACGTGGCTTCCGCCGGGTTCCTGTGCGCGGAATCAATCCCGTCGAAATAGACGATCTCCTCCTTCCACTCATCGGTTTTTTTGAACCCGATCCGGGAGAAGAACACGGCAAGGTTCGCCTGTTTGTCTTCCGGCCATTTTTCGGCGCGCTGGCCCATGAAGGCGAGGGCGACCGCACGGGCGAGCGCCTTCGGATCTTTGCTGCCGGCCGCGCGGTAGAAATTCACCGGCGGGTTCCGGAAGTTGCTGCCGGATGCGGTCAGGATCTCGCTTGCAAACTGCGAATAGGGAACATTTCGCCGCAGGCTATCCCGGATCCAGCGGTCATAGGCCTGCGCGGCATTCGGCCAGAGGTTCACGGGAAACTCCGACTTCACGCGCAAAAGATCCCCCCACCGCATCCCCCAGTAATCGGCGAACTCCCCGCGTTCCAACAGGCGGTCGATCAGCGCGGAGCGTTTGTCGGGCGCCTTGTCTTCGAGAAACGCGGCCGCCTCGTCGGCTGTCGGCAGGGTGCCGATCACGTCGAGATAAACGCGCCGCAGGAAAACCGCATCGGAACAGAGGTTCGCCCGCTGAATCCCCAGTTGCCTTTGCCTGGAAAAAACGACCGCGTCGATCTTTGCCGAAAACGGCGGCACCGGGCCGGATGCACTCCGGCTTTCGAACGGCGCCACCGGCTCGCCGGCCGATGCCAACGACATCACAACCGCAAAAAAAAGTGCAAGGAGGATCGGGAATTTCATGCGGATACGGACAACATACCAACGCCAACGGCGGATTTAACACCGGACAGACCGAAAAGTTCCGCCAGCCTCCCCGCCATCCGCCCCTGGGAAGGGGATTACTCCGCCGCAAAACCCCGCCCCGCTTTATTCGGCGGGCTTGTTCAACAAGGGGTGCGGTCGGAGGGCTCGTGCCTCGCCTCCGCCACACCGTTCTGCTTTTGCTTTGGTGAAATCATCTCTGACATCGAAGGTTTTCGTCCACCAATCGCCTTTTATGAACTATTTAACTCTACTGGAATCACGACTCATATTGGTAACAAGCGCAAATACAGCATCCTTTGCACACTTGAAATAAGACTCGTATTCCGCCTCTGGTGGCGGAGTCCATGATTTGCGTGCCTCGTGACAGTCCATGCTTCCTTTTTTAGTGAACATAAATGAAAAGCATGTTTGTATTTTCGGAAATTCAATGACTCTCGATCTCGGATTGCAAGAATTAGGAGGAATCGAGAATATGGAAAATGGACTCTGCGCGACTTCACCAGACTCCATAAAAATATATTCTTTCTTCATTCCATCTTCTGCTTTGCTGAACGTGGGTTCAGGCACCATCTGAGCTATGACCCATATAGCGCCGTCTTCGTTGCGTAGAACGAGCGTCTCCTTGACGGGACTTCCCATACATTCAAACACCCTAGGGACAACTGTCCATCCCGCCGACACGCTGACATTATGATTCAAAAACAGCACTTCACCCGAAAACACAGTCGAAATTGAGAGCAGTGTGAGTGCCGCGACGAAAATAGGAGGTTTCATAAATCTATGCCATATCAACAGTATTTATTGAACGAACTTCAGGTTTGGTTTTTGTGTTGATAAATCCCGCGCAGTATAGGGAGTTTGGGAGCGGCGGGGCGTTCCGTCAATGGGGAAAATCGCGTGGGGAGAAGGCGGATTTTCCGGAGTTTTTTCTTGCGGGCGGGGTTGTCTTTATGCGGGACGCGCGGTGTGGAGATAAAGATAATTTGTGCAGGGTTAGCATTGGAGGATCGAAATAAGCGGAATCAAAGGAATCGGAGGCTTCGTTTTGTTGTGTGCATCCTTGGCGACTACCATTTTATTCCTTTTTGTCCGACCTTGGTTTGAACCGGGCATTGACCATGCGGGCAAAGTATTCGACAGACCGGTGCCGCACAAGGCAGAGTGACAGGCGTGTCCGGGCATCGTATGAACAAGAACATCCTCTGGCTGATCCTCATTTTGGTGGCGTGGGCCATCGCCGCTTACCTCCTCATTCCGTGGGGGGCGAAGGTCTATTACCGCCATCATTTCACCGAAGGCCCGCGCATCACGCTGACCTCGGACGGCCATCCTGGGGATCCGGTCAATATCGCCATCGAGGGTGAAGAGGAGGCGCTCGTCCGCGCCATGCACGCCGCCGGCTGGTATCCGGCCGACCCGATCACGCTCGGCAGCAGCGTGCGCATTGTCGTGGATTCGGTTGTCAGGAAACCGGATGACGAGGCCCCGGTCAGCAACCTTTTCCTTTTCGGACGCAAGCAGGATCTGGCGTTTGAACTCCCTGTCGGCAACAGCCCGCGCCAGCGGCACCATGTCCGGTTCTGGCGGCGGGACAAACTCAAGGATGGACGTCCGGTCTGGTTCGGCTCGGCGACGTTTGACGAGCGTGTCGGCCTGAGCCATGCAAACGGTCAGGTCACCCATCACATCGGCCCGGATGTGGATGCCGAGCGGGATCTCATCATGGCCGGGTTGCAGAAGGCCGGCTGGGCGCAGGATGAGTATTACGTGAACGGATTCCACAAGGAGAGACAAGGCCGCAACGGGGGCGGCGATCTCTGGCGCACGGATGGCCGTCTCGGCGCGGTTGTGCTCAAAAAATAGACCCATGTTGGGAAGATCGAACTGATATTATTTTTCATTTTATCGACATCTTGTGGCAGCCGGTCTGTCCCCGGCCGTGGTTGGGCTTCGCCGTTGTGTTGGTGATCGCAGCCGTCGGCTGGAGTTTGGTTCGCGGTGTCCGTTCTCGGCCGAGAGTTTTCGTGCTCGGCGGTCTGCGCGCACTGATGTTGGCCGTGCTGGTGTTGATGCTGTTCCAACCGCAGCGGCGTCGCGACGAGATCACCCTCCTTCGCCCACAGCTCGCGGTGCTGGTGGATGCCTCGGAAAGCATGACCGATCCGGTTGACGACAGGCAGCCGCGCCGCTGGCAGCGTGTGATCGAGTGGTTCGGCTCGAAATCCGTCGCGGGGGCGAAAAACGACTTTGACCTGCGCGTCTTCCGTTTCGACAGCGCGTTGAGCGAACAACCGCAGCCCGTGAAAGAATGGAAGTTCAATGGTTCGTCCACCCGCTTGCTGGATGCCGTGAGCCAGGTGGAAGAGCGGTTCCGCGGCCAGCCGCTTGCGGGCGTGCTCCTGTTGAGCGACGGACTCGACACGGGCGTCACGGCCGGGGGACAGGCGGGCTCCTCCCGCGTGCCGGTCTTCGCTTTTGAACTCGAAAAACCTTTCGCCCGCAAGCAGCGCGCCAAGCGCATTTCCCTCGCCGGCGTGGATCATCCGTCCCGTGTGGCGGTCGGCTGGGATACCGAAATCCGCGTCTCGCTCGCCGGATCGGGCCTGACCGGACAAACCGCCATTGTGGAAATCTGGCGGGACGGACACCGGCAGGCGGAAACTCCCGTCGCCTTCAACGAGGACGAGCAGACGCGGACTGTCGCGTTCGCCGTTGCCCACGACAAGCCGGGGACGGTGCAATACGAGATCCGCGTCACCGACCCCGCCGCCGACAAGGAAGCCAGATCGTATCCGTTTCTCATCGAAGTGATGGAGCCGGGGAATCGTGTGCTCTACGTCCAGAATGCCCTGGGATTTGATTTCAAGTTTCTCCGCAAAGTGATCGTCGGCGACCGCAACCTGAAGCTCTCCACGTTTGTGCGCTGGACGGATGGGCGTCTTGCGCTGCTCGATGGGAATGGCGCACAGACCGATGGGGCCGCGGATTTTTCTCCCAAAGCGCTGGCAAATTGCGCCGTCGTGATGCTGGGAGATCTTCCGCCCGAGGCCCTGTCGGCCGAGAACGCGACCGCGTTGCGGAATTTTGTCGATCATGGCGGCGGACTCGTTCTGCTGGGCGGCTCGAATCTTTTTGCCTCGCGCGATCTTGCCGCCGGCCCGCTTGCTCCGGTCATTCCCGTCGGCCTCCCCGCCCCTTACCGGGAGGGGAAATTTCCCGTGCGGATCACGGAGACCGGGTTGCACCATCCGGTGTTCGGCCCGCTGTTTTTGGAGGCGAAGGAGTTCCCCCCTCTCCTCACCTGCAACACGGCCGATTCCGTTGCCTCCGCAGCCGAGGTGCTCCTGCAGACCGAGGTCGGCGGCACGTTGCGACCGCTTATCGTGTCGATGCGGTTCGGGCAGGGACGGGTTGTCGCGGTGCTCACCGACACGATGTGGCGGTGGCGGCTTGCCGCCAAAGGCTGGGCATCCGACCGCTCGCCCTACGACACCTTCTGGACACAGCTCATGGACTGGCTCATTCCCAAGGAACAGGACAAACAAAACGGAAACCGCATCGAGCTTTTCACCGAGCGGACAACTTACGTCCTGGGCGAACATCCGGAGGTGCGCGCGATCGTGCGCACGCCCGTTTCCGGCGTGCCGCTGCCGGCATCGCTCCCGCTGCGCATCCGGACGCCTGACGAAAAAGTGTTCGACTACGTGCTCAGGACGACGACGCTTCAAACGCCCGGCGGCAAAGCGGTGAACGGCTACCGGGCGGAAGTCGAACCGAACGTGCCCGGTGTCTTTGTCGCGCAGGCGTCGGCGACGCTCGACGGGAGCGAGGCCACCGGCGAGACGCGGTTTGTCGTCAACCGGCCGGTCACGGAAATCACCGGCAGGCCGATCAACCGCGAACTTCTCCAGCGGCTGGCAACCGCCAGCGGCGGCAAGTTTTACCCGATGGAAAATTGGGACGCCTGGCGCGGCGATCTCCATTTCAAACAGCAACAATTTTCCCGTGTCCAACTTCAGGATTTATGGAACCATCCGTTCCTTCCGGGGTTGCTTCTGTTCCTCCTCGCCGCCGAGTGGATCACCCGGAAGCGTTGGAATCTGCCATGAAAGCCCTCCTTGCCGCCGCCCTCCTTGCCGCCCTCGCGTGCGGCCAGGCCCGCGCGCAGACGAACCTCATCCCGAATCCGAATTTCTCCGATCCGGGCAATCCGCTGCTCGGCTGGCGCACAGCGTTCCCCTACGAACCCTGGTATGTGGACAACGTCAAGTTTCTCAAACCCACCGCCGAACAGGGAAAAAAGTGCGCCGTTGTCGAGCTGCCACCCGGCGTGGCCGGCAACCAGGGAGGCAAGATCGAGAGCGCGTTTGTCAAAGCCGAACCGGGGGCGACCTACCGCGTCACGGTCGATTGCCTGACCTGGGATTTCGCGGCCAAGCTGCATGCGGAAGCCTGGACCCACGATCCGAAACCGATCGACAAACCCGACAAATTCCGTGTCCCAGCCGCCGACGGGCATCCGGCAATGGTGATGTGCTACCGGGCGCAGATTCCGGATCCCCCCGCCGGATCAAAAATATGGAGCACGACCGGCAGGGACTTTACGGTGCCCCCGACCGTCGTCGTCGCGGGCGAAGAACAAACCCCGGAATGGCTTTCGATCAAGGCCGTCGTCTATGCGGCGACCCCGAATGGCGGGAAATCGTTTTTCACCAATTTCCGGCTCGTAAAAATCAAATGAAGACCCGCGAAAACAACGGATCGTCCGGTCATGGCCCTTGATTCCCGCTCGGTTCATGCGCGCCTGCACGGGGTGGCACAACGCTTCCGCTGGTCGCGCGGGATCCGCTGGCTGATTTCCGGCGCGGCCGCCTCGCTTTCCTTTCTTGTCGTTTTCCTGCTTTGCGATGCGGCGTTTCATTTGGGGACGCACGGCCGCTGGGTGGCCTGTCTGTTGACGCTTGCCCCGTTGGTCGCGGGGATTGCCCTGGCCCTGCCCGCGTGGTTTCTCAAGGTGAGCGATGCCGGGATGGCGCGGCGCATCGAGCGTTCGTGCGATGGCGCGCGCAATGTGCTCATCAATGCCGTGCAATTCGACGCCGTTCCGGAATCCCCCCTCCGCGACGCGCTTTTTCGGGAAATGCACGACCCCTTCCCGACGGTGCGTTGGGCGGATGTGTTCGATCTGGCATTGCTCAGGAAACTTGCGCTCCTCCTCTTTGCGGTTGTGCTTCTTTTGGCGGGCTGGGCCGTCTTCGAGCCCGCGTATTTCTCCAACTCCGCCGCGCGGATTTTGATGCCGTCGGGCAACATTGCCGCGCTCACGCGCACCCGCATTCTGGATCTCAAGCCCGGTGACGCGGAAGTTCCGCATGGCCGGGATGTCCTCCTTGCCGCAAGGCTCGGCGGCGACATTCCGCGCACGGCGGAGGTCTGTTTCCGCGAAGGCGGCGCCCCTTGGCAGAAGGCGCTTATGGACAGCGAAACCGGACGGGCCGACTTCTCCTTCATCTGGAAAGCACTGGCCGAACCGCTGGAATATTATGTCGTGGCCGGTGACGCCCGTTCGGCGAACTGCAAAATCTCCGTCCGGCCGCGAACCGTCGTGCGAACCCGCTCGGCGGACATCGAACCTCCCGCTTACACCCGCCTGCCAGCCGGCACGGTGAAGAACTTTTCCGACCTGCGAAACATTGTCCCCGGTTCGCGTCTTGGTGTGGTGGTCGAGTTTAACAATCCGGCGAATGCCCTGAAGGTCTCGGGAGAAAAGAACGCGGAGTTTTCCGTGAGCCGCATCGATTCCAACCATTGGCGGTTCAACGGAACCGTTTCCGCCACACAGGCCGTCAAACTCGATTACTCCGATGCAAGCGGGATCGCGGATTTCGACACCGTGCAGATCACCGTGAAACCGGACGAGCCCCCGAAAATCCGAATCCTTGCCCCCGCCGAGGGCCGCGAATCGGCCGCAACCCGCGAGGTATCCCTGTCGGTTCAATGCACGGCAACCGATGACTTCGCCCTCGGCAGCCTCGCAATTTATAAAAGCACAAATGACAAAACCGATGCCCGCCTCGTCCACGAGTGGAAGGATGTCGCGGGCAAAAACTCCTGCCTCGCGGAGGCGCGGATCTCCCTTCGCGAGTTCACCTCCGCCGACGAAGAGAAGGTGACCTTTTGCGTCATCGCGAAAGATCGGAACGATGTCAGCGGCCCGGGCGTCACGGTCTCGCGGCCGATCATCGTCAGTCTGAAGTCCGCGGAAAAACTGCGGCAGGAATCCGGCGAAGCGCGGGCGGGCCTTCGGCAGAGCATCGAAGAATTGATCAAGCTCCAGCAAACAAATCTCGGGGAAACCCGCGCGGCCATCGGCGCGCAGGCGCCCGATCCCGCGGCGTCTGCCGGACTCCTCGACCGCCAATCCAAGATCGGGGACATGGCGCAGCGGATCGGAAACGCGGCGGACGCGATTTCTCCGGAACTGCGGGGCGACCTGCGCGCGCTGGGAGAGAAAGAAATTCCCGACGCCGTGATGGCCCTGCGCAATGCGGGCAACACAGTCGGCGCGGTGCGCCGGAAATCTCTGGCGCTTGCAGCCGATCTCGAGGCCGCGATCCTTGCCCGGCTCAAAGGCGCCCCGGCGGCGGCGGACAAAAACGCGCAGAACGAACAGATCCGGGATTTGATCGCCGGAGTGGAAGAGTTGCTGCGTCAGGAGCGGGAGATCTTCCGCGAGACGAACCAAGCCGCCGCGCCGGCCGCCAAGCTCCTTTCCGAGAGACAGGATGCCCTCGCCGAGCAGTCCGCACGCGTGCGCAAAGAAGTGGATCGCAATGCCCAAAATGCCGCGCTGGGGGACAAGGACTTTCGAGAGCGCCTCGCGAAGGGGGGCCTCATGCTGGGGGAGTTGCGCGTCTATGAGGACATGCTGGCGACCGCCGAAAAACTCGAAGGCGCGAAGTTTCCGGAGGCGGGCACGCTGGAAAAATCGATCATTGTGAACCTTGCGAAGATCGTGGACTTTTTGAACAAATGGCAGCTTGCCGATGCGGAAATGAAGGCCGAGGCCCTCAAAAAAGAGGCCGCCGCCCTGAAAGACAAACTCGGGGCACTCGCGGAAACCCAGCGCGAAATCGTCGAAAAAAGCAAGGAACTCGCCCACAAAGACGAGTTCCGCCCGGAAGACATGGCCACCTCAAAAGAGATCAAAAAAGCCAAGGATCTCATGGCCGAAGCCGTCGAACAGATGCTCACCGACGCCCATGCGTTTCCCGAACTCAAGCCCTCGAACGAATTGCGTTCCGAGCTGACCCAGATTTTCGAGGACGTCATCCAGTCGGACAAAGAGGCGGCCGCTCAAGGGACGCTCAAACCCAGCGAAATCGCCGTTCAAAAGGAGGAGGGGCTTCTCAAAGCGATCGAGCAAGCGCAAAAAATTGCCGCCGATATGGAGATGTGGCTCCCCGACAAAAATGAAACCGCCAAATGGTTGCTCGAGAATTTTGACAAGACCGAAATTCCCGAAATCCCCAATCTGCCTCTCCCCGACGCGTTTGAAGACATCGTCGGCAAATTGCTCGATGAACAAAAAGGCCTCGACCAACAAGTTCAGGACGCGGCCTCCAATCAGGCGTTCGCACAGAACGGAGCCAACGGATGGGAGATCCGCGACGGGCCGATGCCGGGCTTCGGTGCCCAGGGAAAATCGGGCAACGAGCGTCCGAATAAAAATGAACAAACCGGACGGTCGAGCGGCGGCCGCGAGGGCATGAGCGACGGCGAGATGGTCGGCGACCGCGCCAGCAACCTTGAAGGAACAAAGCCCGATGTGCGCCGCACCAGCGACCCGATGCAGCAGGGACAGGTCAAGGACGATGGAGGCATCGCTTCCACACGTGCCACCGGCGGCGGCAAGGCGGGAGGGTTCAGCGACCGCAACGGCATGGATGGAAATGCCCCGCTGCGCGCGACCAGAGCTCCCTCAATGCCCGCGACCGATGCCCTCGCCGTCAAACAAGCCCTCCTTGCCGAAAAGACTTCCAAAAAATACGCGCAGGCCTCGCTCCTGTATTTGCGCGCCAACGGGCTCTCCGAAGTCCCACGCCTGATGGACGAATCCCAAGCCGCCTTGAAAGCCGGGCGCATGGACGATTTCAACAGGCTCCACAAACAAATCATCGGCCAGCTCCATACCGCACGCGGCGAGATTCAGTCCGGCGGGATCGTGGAGTTGACCGCCCCCGGCTCGCGTCCGGACGGCGGCAAACTGCTCCTTGGCGGCGAGGAAGGCCAGGCTCCGGAAGCTTACAAAAAACAGGTCGCGGATTATTACCGCTCGCTCACGGAGGGCAAATGAAACGGCAATTCCCCCGTTCGGTATCAATTGGCGTAAAGCTGAACGCGATAATAGAAAAAGATGATTCCGATAATAACAGATGAAAAGAGGCATCCCCATAGAACATTATCGATATGTCCAAGAAGCACCGCAGGGACGGCAATCGCCAGAAGAGTAAGCAGTAATACTACAAATGATTTGCGGTGGGCGAAGTTCAGAGTTCTTCCTGCCCACGTGGGTTTTTTGGGAACGATAATTCTCAAATCATCCTTGCAGGCATAAATCAGGTGCCATTTCCAATTTTTGCCGTCGTTCCAATAGATGTCGTAGGGTGTCGGTTTCATATTTTATGCGCGCCAGGGTTGCCGGCGTTCCGTATAGATTCAAACATCATCTACTCTCTCTGGCAAATAATGAACTCCTTCACAGATTTCGAGAAAAAGAGCGCCCAATAAATATAAGCCAATGGAATCGCCGACGCGAAATCCCGGAGTGTGTGCATGTCCCATCCGATTTTTGGTGGCGGCAATTTGCCCATTAACGATCCAATCCCGATCAAGAAAACCGCAAGAACCAAAATGGCGGCGGATATCCCAAGACATACCCTTATTATTTTAAGGGAGAGGAATCCCCCTCGAAAGGCGGCGGCAAGAACAAGAATGTAAATTATCGAAGTGAAAATACTGTCTCCAATGCCGCGCTTGCCCGAAACCAACGAAGTCGCAATTGGCTCAAAAAGCATCACGGCCAGCAGCAGAAGCGCGCAGATGAAAAATGTCCTCCCGCGACTTTGGGAGGCAGTGAGGGATTTACACGCAGTGCTCATATATTTTCGCCGAACGTGGAGGTCACCGGCGATCCACTGGTGGGCGGGGCATCGTTCTTCATTATGGTTTCTTTGGCAGTTGAAGCACAAAATATAAATTCCCATTGTCTTTTGCGGCATACTGAACGGACATAAATCCGGTATTTTCCTTCTGACCATTTCCCAGGTCATGATAAGGCTGCATCTCAATTTGGATTTCAGGCCGCACGTTCCATGTAACCTCCGCATTCATTGAAGAAAGGAGATCCGATGACAGTTCCTTGGAACGGATCCACATGGGGTCGTTCAATTTGGAGGCGTCAGCAATAGAGTGCTGAATCCACCAGTTGAGAAGATTTATACCATCAGCTTTTAGACTTGCCAGAAATTTTGGATGCACAAGCTTTTTGACCGCTTCCGCGTCGTGGGATTGAATTGCCGCGACATAGCTTTTGGCAAGTTGTTCAGGCGTGGTCAAATCGGCAAATGCCAACAATGGAATGACAATGATTAATGAAACGAGCAACGATTTCATGCGGGCGTATTTTCTTTTGGTTCCGGATGGCGGACGTCGCGCATGGCGAACGATCAAAACGCAAGCATGTGCGAAACGTAGGTGAGGAGCCCGCGTCTCGCAATGTATTTTGCCGAACGTCTTTGGTGCGAATGGAAACTTCATCCGAGAACGCACCCTTCTGTCCGGCGGTGTCCACCGCACGCACTTTGTAGTAGTAGGTTGTGCCAGGTTCGACGGATTTGTCGGCGAATGTGGCGTGGTCGTAATCTCTGGTCTTGTACGGAGTCCGCTGCTCGCCGTAGCCGCCGCTTCGGAGCGGGATGCTGGTCGATTACTGGCGGCAGGCCGGCTGCCTGCGCTGGAAGGCACGACTGGACTGCATGAAATAGGCAGCCCGAAAATCTCGATCCGGGTATCGCGCCAAGAGCAAGCGTCTGCGCTGGCCTATAAATTAAATGTTCTGATAAGTAGAGCTTGGGGGGCGCTGGCCTCGCGGGAATATCCCAAGGAGATCAAAAAGGCTTTACCCCAAGATTCCTGGGCTGGCAGGCCCACCCTTCTTGCACTTGCAAACGGCGGCGCACCTTTTGAGGTATTCAGAAAAATCTCAAAATATTTCTTGCCATCCGAGTGTATGAGTGACTTAATACACCAGTGTCTTGCAGTTTTCTCATATCCCCGGCCAGCGACGTTCCGATCTTCCGTCAGTTGACGCGGCAGATTCAGCGGGCGGTGGCGGTGAGGAGGCTTCGTGTGGGGGATCAGTTGCCGGCCGTGCGCGTGCTGGCGGAGAGCCTTGTCATCAATCCCAACACGGTGGCGCGGGCCTATCAGGAGCTGATCCGCGACGGGCTGCTGGAAAGCCGGGCGGGACGCGGAGTTTTTGTGATCGGGCGGCGCAAGGTTTTTTCCAATGTCGAGCGTGCGCGCCGTCTCCGGCAATCCGCCGGCCAGCTCTGCCACGAAGGGATGCTGCTTGACGCCGGCTTTCCCGAGGTCGCCCGGATTTTGGAGGAAACGTGGAACGAACTTCAAGGCGAGGCCTCACGCCATGAGAACCCAGCGGAAAGGAAAATAAAATGACACCCATCATCGAAATTGCTCATCTCACCAAATTCTACGGCACGCGGGAAATCGTGCGTGATCTGAACCTGAGTGTTCCGAGCGGTTGCATCTACGGGTTTCTCGGAAGGAACGGGATGGGGAAGACGACGACCATCCGCGTCCTGCTCGGCTTGGAAGATCCGACGCGCGGGCAGACACGGATTTTCGGCGAGGACTCGCGCCGCCTGAGCCCGGAAGCCCGGGCCCGGATCGGATACCTTCCCGAGGGGCACCACGTTTATGGCTGGATGACGGTGAAGGAATGCGGGAGCTTTCAAGCCAGTTTCTTTCCCCGGTGGAACCAGGACATCTTCGAGTCGGTGATCACGCATTTCCGGCTCACGCCGAAGATGAAGGCGGGACATCTCTCGCGCGGCCAGCGGGCGGGGCTCTGCCTGGCGATGACGCTGGCACCGGAGCCGGAGCTGCTCGTGCTGGACGATCCGGCGCTGGGCCTTGATCCCGTGGCCCGCCGCAGCCTTTTGCAATCCATGCTCTATGTCACCCGCCAGCCCAATCGCACGATCCTGTTTTCCTCGCATCTTCTTTCGGATGTCGAGCGGGTGGCCGATCGCATCGCGGTTCTGGATGGCGGCGTGATGCGCGCGGATTGCACGGTCGAACATTTCCGCGAGCGGCTGCGCCATTATGTTCTGACGTTTCGTGACCAACCGCCACCCACTCCCGACATGCCCGGTCTGCTCGAAAGTTTCCGGACCGATCGCGAGCTCGCGCTGACCGTTGCGAATCCGACATCCGAAACCGAGGACTGGCTGGCCGCTTTGCAGCCGGAGTCGATGGAGCCGGCGGAGATGACGCTTGAGGATGCCTTCATCAGCTACGTGGGCGAACGGGGCGAAAAAACCTTCTTCCTGCGAGAGCCGCAACGCCGATGAAAGCCCTCGTCTGGAAGGAACTGCGGGAGAACGTCAAGTGGGCCTTTCTGGCCATGGTGGCATTTGGCATCGCGATGGGCTACGCGCTTTCTCATACGCAATACGGATACCCGGACTATTATTACAATGACGGGATCACGCTTTGCAAAAAGTCGTTTTTGATTGTCACGACATTTGGGTGTCCGGCGATCGGGCTTTTCCTCGGGCTCATGCAAATTCTTCCGGAGTTGAAGCGCGACCGCTGGGCGGCGCTGCTACACCGGCCGGTTTCCCGAGGGCTGGTGTTTGCGGGAAAGGCCACCAGCGGATTTGTCCTGTATGTGGCGGCGACGGCGATTCCCTTCGGCCTCGCGGTCTGGATCGTGGCGACGCCGGGGAATTTTGGAGTGCCTTTTCTTCCGGAGATGGTGAAGCCCGGCGCAGCGGACATTTGCATGGGAGCGGCCTATTATTTTGCGGCGCTGACCCTGTCTCTCCAACGGGGAGGCTGGATCGGTTTGCGGGCGTTTCCCTTGTTGGCGGCAGTGCATACCTCCTATTTCGTGCTGGCCAGCGACTTGTTTTACGTGGCCGTTGAGGCGGCGGCGGTGATGGCTCTGGTCTTGATGCTTGCCGCTTGGGGAGCCATTCAGAATCAGGACAGCCTTGGTGCCCGGCCCTGGCTTGGACGGCTGGCTTTTCTGGCCGTGGTTTTTTACGGGGTGTGCGGATTGGGGAATATTGCGGAGTCTCTGCTCAACACGATCGGCCCGTCACCGCGTTCGGATTACACACGATATGAACTGACCAAGGAGGGCGTGCCCCTGCGGCTCAACTATGTCAGCAATGTGGTGGTCTCGGTGACGGATCCCGACGGCAAACCGGTGTCGGATCCAAAATATCAACCCGACCGGGTGCGCAACCAGATTGACTATCTCAACCGCATAAGCGATTTCATTGGAGATTCCCACGGCTGGAAAACGTGGC